>Ga0194133_10000976_pt1 | contig 54126 bp, 41 predicted proteins | sample TA2KigOf40mmetaG_FD_155448 | JGI IMG/M metagenome (GOLD analysis project Ga0194133, IMG submission 155448) | Freshwater microbial communities from Lake Tanganyika, Tanzania - TA2015055 Kigoma Offshore 40m | ecosystem: Environmental > Aquatic > Freshwater > Lake | place: Tanzania: Lake...
AGAGGACAAATTTGTCCTCTTCTATACTTAATATTATAACTATTTAATAGTATAAATATATATAGTATATACCCTTTATTATAATAATTGGTTTATATATATACTTTTTAATTATTGACATATATTGCAAAAAAATTGATTTTTAGAGTATAATTAATATAATCATTATATTAATCTTATTTAATGCCGCCTAAAACTATTAAAAACAGCGAAGAAGCCAATAAAATCTTTAAAATTAGACAAAAAACTATAAGTAAACTATTGGATTTTATAAGTGATAGAGTTGAAAAAGATACAAAAAAACAAACTCATATGTGGTTTGGTAATGGTTCTGATAAAGTTATGTTTAGAGTTGAAGATGACGATTATGAAGAATTTGTAAATTTAGTATCTGAAACAACACAAAATATATTAAAATATAATGATATGGAAGCATTACATTTACTGGAATTACCAAAAGAAATTGGTGTATTTAATTTGGATTTGGATATTAAATTTACAAAAAAAAATTCACATACAAAATATATTGAACCGTTAAACATTGTTGAAAAACTTAATAAAATAATAAAAACTAATTTTGTATTAAACAAAAATAATAATGAATTGATATCATATTATTTACTTAAAGATGAACCTTTTTTTGATGATAAAAAAAAATTATATTCGGAAGGGATACATATATCTTATCCAAATTTAATTCTAAATTGCGAAGATAAAAATTTTATTCTAGATTTACTTATTGAAGAAATTATTACAAAAGGTGATATGGATGAACTTATAAATGTATTGTTGACCGAAGATTTTGAAAATAATAAATTAACGATTCATTTTGACGAAGAAAGTAATAATTATATTGATGAAAATAATAATGTAATAGATATTACTGAAAAAAAAAAAGAAATTATTAATTCTATATTTGATAGACGTGTTTTTAAAAGTACAAAATGGTTCATGTATGGTTCTGGTAAAGAATTATATAAAAATAAGCATGTTTATAAAGTAAGATATATTTATGACTCTAATTGTAATGAACTTGAAGAAGAAAATTATCCAACAAATGATAATTTAGTAAAAATATTAGCAATAAGATATCCAAATGAACAACAAACTTTACCAAATGATTTACCAAGACCAAATAAAAAAGTAGAAAAAACAATATCAACTATTGCTAAAAATGATAAAAATAAAAAAGTAGTTGATAATGTTTATACAAAACATGATATTGAATTAAGTAAAAAATTAATTAAAATGTTAAGTAAGGATAGAGCAGGACCATATGAAACTTGGATGAAAGTAGGAGTTAATCTATATCAAATATCTGATACTTTGCTTCCTGAATTTATAGAATTTTCTAAACAAAGCGAAAGTTTTGATTTAGCAGGTTGTAATAAATTTTGGTCAACTTGTAAAAAATATGGAGAAGATAAAAATAAAATATTGTCAATATTAAAATTTTGGGCTAAAGAAGATAATCCAGAAGAATATGATAAACTTTATAATGAATATCTTAATACTTGTTCATTAGAGGATAGTGACAAAATTAAAGAAATATTACAAAATATTAACTTTGAAGAAGACTATCAAGTGGCTAAATTAATTCATAGTTTATACAAAAGAAAATTTAGTTGTGCATCAATCAGTACAAAAAGTTGGTTTCAATATTCAAATCATCGGTGGCATTATTGTGATGCTGGTTATAAATTAGATAATATTATTTCAGAACATTTCTCGAAATATGTAAGAAATATGTATGAACAACTTACAAAAAAACATTTAGATGATATGCATGATGAAAATATAAAAAAGAAAAAAGATGCTTATTATAAATTTTTAACAAAACTAAATAAAACCATCTATAAAAATAATTTAATGTCGGAATGTTCTAAAATATTTTATGAAGAAGGTTTTGAATTTAATTTAGATGAAAATATTGAATTAGTTGGTTTTGAAAATGGAGTTTATGATTTAAAGAAAAAAGAATTCAGAGATGGACTTCCTGAAGATAAAATATCTTTTTCGACTGGTTATAATTATAATATGGATTACAATATGGAACATCCTGATATTATTGAAGTTGAAAAAATTATTAAATCTATACAACCAAATGATGAAATAAGAACATTTATGTTAGCTCATATAGCATCAATTCTTAAAGGTGGTAATAGAGATCAAATTATAGTATTTTGGATTGGTCCAGGTGGCTCAAATGGTAAAAGTACTATGGAAAAATTCGTTGAATATGCTTTTGGTTCTTATTGCCAACAAATGGAACCTACTGTATTAACAAGACCTAGACCAGGTAGTTCTGCTCCTACACCTGAATTATCTAATAAAAAAGGTGTAAGAATCACGTTAATTCATGAACCAGAACAAAGTGATAAAATTTATGGAGGAACGTTAAAACAATTTACAGGTCAAGATAGAATTACTACTAGAGGTCTATATGAAAAGAAACAAGTATCATTTATACCTCAATTCAAAATGATTTTAATTGCAAATTATTTTTGTGAATTTACTTCGGTTAATGATAAAGCAGTATGGAGAAGAATTAAAGCAATTGAATTTAATCAAAAATTCACTGAAAAACCAAATCCAAAAAATCCAAATGAACATAAGATAGATAAAGATTTAGTTCATAAACTTGAATATCTTAAAGGTGCATTTATGTGGATTTTATTAAATAAATATTATCCATTATATGAACAAAAAGGTTTAGATGCATTAACACCAACTTCAATCAATGATTATACTAAAAAATATGAAGAAACTGCGGAACCATATTTAAAATATAGTGAAGAACAAATAAGTTTTAATCCAGACGGAGAAATGTTAGTAACAGAACTTAAACAAAATTATATTGATTGGTATTTGGGAGAATATGCTTGTAAACCTCAAAAACCTGGTGGAATTGTAGATTTTTTTGTTGATAAAGGATGTGTTAAAAAAGGAAAACTTATTAAAGGTATTACTTATTGTGAACTAGACACAAATATAGAAAATATGATTAGTTCAGAATTGGATGGGTAATTTTTATTTTTTTTAAACAAAATTAAATTAATTTAATTTTAAATTCATTTAAAATATATAATTATTATAAATACTATAAGAGATTTTTATAAATGTTTAATAAATTTAGTAAACCCCAAAATTCAGATGCTAATCATCTTGAAAAATCTAATAAATCGTTGTTCAACGTTCTTACTTCAGACGAGTATAACTCAGATGATAACAATTCGAATAATAATAAAAATAAAGACCTAAATAATACTAATAATATAGATAATAATAATAAAAAAAAATACACAAATTTACAAGATTTTATAGAAAAAAATAAATGTGCATATGGAGACAAATCATATACACATAATTGGTGGGATAATTCCAGAAATATTTTATTTAAGGTTCAACAAGATGAATATAATGAATTTTTAAATATATATTCAGATGAACTAAAGACTAATTTTGGTAAACTTCATATTATGGAAAAACCATTAGATATTGGACCTTTATGTTTAGATTTTGATATTAAATTAAGTGAAAATTTTAGATGTCTAGAAATGATAGAAATTAAATTAATTATTCAAGCAATAAATGAAACTATAAAAAAATTTTATGATTTAGATGATGAAAATCAAGAATTAACAAGTTATGTCTTAATAAAGGAAAAGCCATATTATGATGAAGATAAAAAAGTATATTCGGATGGATTTCATATTCAATATCCTAACTTAATTTTAGACGTAAAAGATAGATTTTTAATTTTTGAAGAATCCAAAAATTTAATATTGAGTAATGGACATTTTGATGAATTAATTAAAATTTTAATAATTCGTAATTTAGAAAAAGAAAATAAAATAAAATATGAAATAAATGAAAATAACGATTTTATTGATGAAAATGGTAATAGAGTTTCAAATAGTATTTTAAATAATTTAATGCAAGGAATTGTAAAGGAATTATTTGATTGTTCTGTTATAAAAAAAAATTGTTGGTTTATGTATGGGTCTGGTAAAAAAAAAACTAGTGGAACTTATTTTTATAAAGTTGTACATATATTTACTTCTGAACTTGACGAATATGAAGATTTTCCAATGAAACAAGAATTAGCAAAAATATTGGCAATAAGAAATGAAAATGTAATTGCAGTTAAATCAAATATAAATTTAACCGATAAATATGAAAAAATTGTCGATACCTATATGAAAACTAACAAACCTAATTTAAAAAGTTTATTTATAAAAAATAATGATAATAAAGACAATGATAAAGAAAATAATCAGGAAGATGATGATATTATTATCAAAAAAGATAAAAATAAAAAAAAAGAAGAAGAAGAAAATATAGATCCAAATGATCCAGTTTATATTGCTAGAAAATTAATTAAATTATTAAATAAGAAAAGGGCAGGTCCATATAATGAATGGGTTACTGTTGGTTGGGCTTTATTTAATATATCTCCTGATTTATTACCTGATTTTATTGAATTTTCTAAACGAGACGGAGCAAAATATCAAGCTGGTTGCTGTGAAAAAATATGGGAAGAATGTTCAAGGAGGACAAATGAAGGAGGTTATACTATAGCATCCTTATATATGTGGGCTAAAGAAGATAATCCTGAAGAATATGAAAAATTAATAAGATCAAATGTCAATAAATTATTAGAAGAAGTAAACCCTAAGGCTGATTATGATGTTGCAATGATTATTAAAGAATTATATAAATTCGAATATAAATGTACAGGTATTAAAGAAAATATTTGGTGGCAATTTGAAAATCATAGATGGAAAAAAATAGATAGTGGTTATACTTTAGGTATAAAATTATCAGAAGATGTCGCAAAAGAATTTGCATTATTATCAGCTTCATATATGCGTGAATCTACTGTTACTGCCAATTATAGATCTGATATGCTTGTTAGTAAAGCATCTAGTATTAATAAATTAGTTTTAGAACTTAAAAAAACCCCTTATAAAAATAAAATTATTTCTGAATGTGCTCCTTTATTTTATGATAATAAATTTGAAGAAAAATTAGATGATAATAAATATCTTATTGGTTTTAATAATGGAGTTTACGATTTAAGAACAAATTGTTTTAGAAATGGTTGCCCAGATGATTATTTATCATTGACAACTGGATATGACTATAATGATAAATTTACAGATAATAATCCTGAAGTAATTGCATTAAATAAATTTTTACTATCTGTATTTCCAGATGAAGATTTAAGAAAATATGTTTTATGTTTTATAGCTTCTATTTTAGAAGGAGGTAATACAGATCAAAAAATGTTTTTTTGGACTGGTTCTGGTTCTAATGGCAAAGGTACTATTACTGATTTAATAAATATTACTTTAGGAGATTATTTTTCCACAATTCCTGTTAGTTTATTAACAGTTAAAAGAAAAAGTAGCTCTAATGCTACACCAGAATTAGCAGATAAAGTTGGTAAAAGAGTTTTATTTATGAATGAACCAGAACACGATGATGAAATTAATGCAGGTCTAATGAAAGAATTTACTGGACAAGATAGAATTATGGCAAGACCTTTATATGGAAAGCCATTTTATTATATTCCTCAATTCGTTCCAATTCTACCATGTAACCATATACCTAAATTATCTAAATCTGATGGAGGTACAAGTAGACGTATTCGTGTTATTGAATTTTCCCAGAAATTCGTTGATGAACCAGTGAAACCCAATGAACATCCTAAAGATCCAGAATTAAGAAATAAACTTAAAACATGGCACAAACCCTTTATATGGTTATTATTAAAACAATATTATCCAATATATAAAAAATATGGTATTGAAAAATTAGAACCTGATTGTGTAAAATTATCAACTATTAAATATGAAAAAGATTCTAATGTTTACTATGAATTTGAAGAAGAATTTATTACAATCGACCCTAATGGAAGACTTAATAAAGATGATATTGTAAGATTATTTAGAGAATGGCATACTAATAATTATAATGAAAGAAAATTACCAAGTTCTAAAGAATTATCTAGATATTTAGAAGAAAAAGGTTTTGAACTAAGAAATAGTAAATTTTATGGTATTGTTCTTAAAGATAGAGCAAATCAAGATGATATTGATGTTTTCTAATATAGTTTTATAATTAGTATATATAAATATATATTATTTACATATATAAAAAAATTGAAAAAATGTACCTATTGAAATCTGTATCATAATAAACATATATAATATACCCATACTTACAACAAAAATCATGTCAGCTAAATCTGATAGTACATTGTTGCGTCTATTGAAAGGAGAAATATCAATGTCTTATTGTGACAAACAAGTTGATTGGAGTTCTTCATCTTCTCCCATGAGTATTGATAGTTATACACCTAAAAGTTATGGTACTTACAATTGTCATTCTCAAAGCCGAAATTATTACACTACTTCGATAAGTAGAGTTACTCCTAATGTTGGAGGAAGACTGAATTAATTTATTTACATTTTAGTAAATAAATTAATTAATTTTCAAATGCTAATTTTCCTATTGGAAGGAACAATTTGTAATAAATTTTCAATCAAATCAATTGTTCTTTTATTTACCCCACAAAATCTATCAACGTTTTTCCAATTTTGATAAGTTATGTCTTTAAAAAATTTTAAAGTATTATCATCATTAAATAAATAGGATTTTCTTGGTGATAAATTTGCTAAATACATTATATTTTTGTATCCTTGAGTTTCTATTCTTTCTATTAAAAATTTTATATGTATCAAGTCTTTATCATATTTTTCATTATACTCTGATTTTTCAACATTAATCATAATTTCTCCAGTTATCAATTCATATAACGAACAACCTAATGCCCACAAATCTATACTTTTATCATATTTTAATCCAAATAATATTTCGGGACTTCTATAATATCTAGTTTGAACTGTTCTACATAATTCACTTGGAGATTTCATTAAACCAAAATCCATTAACACTATTTTTGGATTGTCTAGATATTTTTGTATAAATTCCAATTTTTCATTTATCATATTGTTTTCTGATTCTATACTCTTATTATCAGATAATTCATTACTTTCTAAATACTTAATTCTCTTTATATTGAATTTATCAAATTTTAAAAAAAATTCACCTCTATGAGAACCATAGGTAGATGTACTTGAATTATCATCATCTTCTTCAATATCATTCATATCTTGATAAATTAAATCATAATCATTACTTTTATTACTTTTTAGGGTTTCTTCCTCATCTTCCTCATCTTCTTCCTCTTCTTCCTCATCTTCTTCCTCTTCTTCCTCACTTTCTTCTTCTACAATATTGCCTTTAAGCTCGAAATTTTCGGATAACTTTGTTAATAAATTGTAAACTGGTTCATGAAGAATTTCAATCATATTTTTATTTGTAATTACTTTTTTTTTATTTAATTGAAGTTTTGAATATAAATCGTATTTTTTTACAAAATTTAAAATATCACTTTGAAATTTGGTTGTTCCTACTAATAAAAAATTTTCCGGTTTTATATCAGTATGAACAAATCCATTTTTATGAATTAACTCAATGGATTTAATCATTTGTGGAATTATTTTATCAATAAAAGTTAATGGTAATTTTTTATCATACATTTTTAAAATATCATAAAGAGAACCTATTGCAACTTCATATACAACCACAACAATATCCTCATCTATTATAAAATGAGAAAGAGGATAGTTAATATATTGTGAATCTGGATCACTTTTAGGAATAATATCAATTATTTTTGTTTCGATAATTCCTTCATCATAATCTTCTGAATTATGAATTTTTAGTGCTTTATGAGAAACAATAATATTTTTTTGTTTTATGTTTTGCATAAATTTATTAAATTCTATTGAAAACCATACAGTAGCACAAGCACCTGTTCCTAATTTATAAATTAAGATATATAAATTATCGTTTTTTTCGTCATAAACTATATTAGAATTCATTTAATTTATATATTATCTATTCTATAATAAATAATAAATTTTAACTTATTTAATAAAAAAAGTATTTTTAATTTATCTTAAAATTATTTAACATATTTTGCTAATTTTTCATTTAATTTTTTATTTTCATCTTTTAATTTTTTGTTTTTTTCTATCAACTCATCTATTATACCTTGATATTCAGTTTTAATTTCATTTAAGGTCATTTTTCGATAAAATATTGTATCTTTTACTTGGACTGACCATCCAGGTTTTCCTGTCGGAGTTGTAGATAATATAACATATTCTGGCAATCCAGTATTTTTATGAAGTAATCCACCCATTCTAAAAACCATTTTACCATTTACATTTGAAAAATAACGCATATGAACACCCAGTGGTACTTTATATATGTCATCTACTTTAACATAATCTTCCAATTTTTCTTCAATTTGTTCTTTTGATAATTGGTCTGTCATAGTAACTGCTGGTCTAACATAGCCATTTTTAGAATATATATGTTCTTCTTCTTCTTTAGATTGTGATTTTTTTGACGCAGTTTTTGCCTCTTGTTTAGCAGTTGGAACTGCTTGTTTAGCAGTTGGAACTGCTTGTTTAGCAGTTGTAGTTGTAACGCCAATACTTTCAAAATCATCTGCAATTGATTTTTTTTTTGCTCTTGGTTTTTTTGCACCACCTACTAAAATATTATTTACTTCTGTTTCTTGAGTTTTTAATGTTTTATTTTTAAATATAGTAGCCATATTTATATATATAGTTATATAAGATTATTTTAATTACATTTTATTTTCATTTTTTTCTATTAGTTCATTTATAGCATCAATTAAATAATCTTTATCAAATTTATAAAATATATAGTTATCAACAAAATTTATAGACCAAGTGATATTTGAATTTGTTGATTTTAAAAAAATTTTATTTATTGTAACATTTGTTATAATTCCTGTTTTTGGTTTATTTAATTTTTTAATATTAACATATTTTATATAATTACCATTTTGAATATATTTTCTATCGTCTGGATAAATATATTCATAATCTTTTAATTGCTGATATTCTTTTTTTAGATTTTTAATTGTATTTAATAAATTATCATCTGACATTTTTTTAAGAAAATATAAAAATATAAATATTAATATAAATATTTATATATTTATATTATATTATGGATTTGGATTGGTGTACTCAAGAAAATATCAATGAATCCCAACTTTTCAATGATAACTCAATTATTAAATACAAAACAATCGAAAAAAATATTACTAAAAAAAATACATATGTTAATCAATTTAATAATAAACATACTAAAGATTTAAATGCAAATGATTGTTTTAGTTTAAATTTAGAAACAATAGATAAAATAAAAATATTAGAAATATTAAATTATTTATCTTTTGTTTCCAATAATTTAAGAACTATTATTAGAAATAAAAATTTAATCAGTAATTTTGATAAGGATACTTTTGATAGTCTAATTAATTATTTATTGTGGTTGAGAAATGCTTGTGATAATATTAAAGCACATTTTGTTTGTAGTAAAAAAAGAGAAAATCCAAATGATTTAATATTTAGACCATTTAAAACATCAAGTTATAAATTCTGTAATTATAAAAATTCTTGTTCAATACATAAAAATAAAAATAAAACATGTGACAAAAATCATTTTGTATTTGAAATGGTCATAATGGACATTGATAAATTAATAGAATCGTTAGAACTTATCACTAAACAAAATCTTGATTATCTAAATTGGATATTATCTGATAATTGGATTAAAATAATTGTTGATGAAAATAATAATTTCAATATAGAAAAATATGAAAATGTTGACGAAATTCAAGTTGATACGGCTAATATTTATTTTATCAATAAAAATATAGTATTTAAATGTTTTGATGTAATTTCATTTGTATTAAACAAAATGTATGAAGAATCAATTAATTTCCTTAATTATGATATCGAATCATTATTAATAAATCTATAAAAAAATATATTTAGGAAGCACCAAATTTTGAATTATTGTTTTCTGAAGGTTCTGTTTCTATTTCTAAATCTTCCCAAGAATGTTCAAATTTAACATTTAATTTTTTTGAATCATCTCCATATCTATTTGATAATAATAATAAATCATTATCAATTTCATATTTTTGATTTAAAACTTCATCCAAATCAATTACATTTATTTTCTCAAGTAATATTTTTGTTTCTTCGTTTTGTACTAATTCGCTAAAAAATTCATATTTCAATGCAAATAAATTAGGAATATTCGTTTCTGGCTTTAATTCTTTTTTACGATTAATTAGAGTATATGTTTTATAATCATTCTTTAATTTAGAAAAATTTGTTAAACTCTTTTCTTTTTTCTTTTTTATTAATGAATTTGTATTATCATCAATAATTTTTATTTGTCTTTCTATCTCTTTAATTTTTCTGACTTCATTTTGATAAATTTCCATCGTTTCCTCTATTAACTTGATTATTTCTAATTCTTCTTGGGATTTAATTTTTGGTTTATTTTCATTTGTATTTTTAATTAAAAATTCTTTGTTGGTAATAGTTTTTTCTTTTTTTAAATCGTCTTCATTAATCATATTATTACAAATATTTTTATTGTCATCCAATATAATGATATTTGTATTTTCTTTTTCTTTAATACTAAAATTCATATCAGTTAAATTTGTATGAAATTCTAAATTTTGATTATTACAAAAAAAACTAATATCTTCTAATGATTTAAATGATGGTAAATTATAATTCACCTTTGTTATAATTTTATTTTTTGAACAATAAATTTGATTATCTTTACAAAAATAAATTTCTTGTTCTGAAACTATATAAATATTTAAACAATATGTTTTATCTTTATTATAAGAAAATTCGTATAGTTTTTGCAATAATAAATTAAAATTTGTATCTCTTTCTATTATTGGTATTAAAAAATTTTTATTTACTAGAGTAAAAATCATATATTGAATTTATATATTTATATCTTTAAATAAAAAATTGAATTTTTATATCCATATTATTAATTATTATAATATATTATATAAATGAATAACGTTAATTCAAATATGTTTGGTTCCTTTAATTCTCCATACGGGGGTAAAAAACCAGATATTAGTGATAAAAAAGATAACCCTTGGTCTCCTCAAGTTCCTTATAGTAGTCCTATTCAACCACCAAATCCATTAAATTCATTCAATGGATTTAATAAACAACCAGATATGAATTTTGGATTTAATCCTTATAGTCCCGGTGAATATAATAATACTTTTGGATATAATTTAGGCTATACTTCTAATTATACCTCTGGTTATAATTGTGGATATGCATCTGGTTTTGATAATGGTTTTAATTCTGGATATCAAAAAGCAATGAACGACTTTAATAAAAATATTAATTTAAATTCTCCATATTCTAGTCCTAATTTTGTAAAACCACAAGATTATCCTAATGCTTATTCCAGTGGTTATGACTGCGGAATTAGAAATTATATAAATGCAATTAATTTAATTAATTCATATAACCCATCTAAAATTTCTACACCTGAATCAAGAACTAAAACTAATCCAACCACTCCATATACACAAAATAATAATAAAAAATATAATACTTGGAAAAATAATAAAAAATCAAAAGAAACACCTAAAAAAGTTTCACAACCAGATTTAGATATTTCACCAACTATGGAAGATAAAAAACCAATATTAATAATAAAAAAAATTTCTCGTGATAATGCACCATCCGAACCAAGTAGTTTTTCTTCAATGTTAAATAGTTTATTTGGAGGCGAAGAAGATAAAGAAAAAGTTAATTATTTAGAAGATTCTGATGATGAAAATGATAATCTAGTCACAATAGAAGACATAAAATGTACAGATGATATTATCAAAACACAAAAAGAAAAATTTAATAATTTTAAAATTGTTTTATTAAAGGAAATTATAAATAAAGATAATATAGCTTCTATTGATGATTTAATAACAATTGGTAATTATTATGAAAAAAACTTTTTAGAAGAAGAAAAAACAAAAAGTGAAAAATCAAAAGAAACAAAAGATAAAAAAAATATTGATGAAATAAAAGATGATGAATATAATGTTATGGAATCAATTATTAAAAGTTTAGGTATTCCTTTAACACCCACAACTAATATTATAATTAATAATAAAACTAAAAAAACTATTATAAGTTCTCCAACAAAATCATTAAGTGAAGATAAAGAAAATGCTGAAGAAAAAGAAGAAATTAATACATTGGAACTTTATAAAATAGGAAATTCTTATTTTACTATTAATTTAGAAAAAGTTTTTAAAATGAAAGGACATTTAATTAAATTAAAAAAAATGATTGGTTTAGATAAAATTAAAAGTGAAATTATTGATATGATTCTTTATTATTTAATGGAATTTGAAAAAAAAAATAATAATATGCTTCATATGACATTGGAAGGTTCACCTGGTTGTGGAAAAACTAAACTTGCCAAAATTATATCCAAATTACTTGGTGCAATGGGAATACTTGATAATGATAAAGTAGTTTATGCCAGAAGAACTGATATGATAGGACAATATTTAGGTCAAACAGGACAAAAAACACAACAAGTAATTAATTCAGCATTAGGAGGTGTATTATTTATTGATGAAGCTTATTCTTTGGGGAATTCAAAAAAAGATATTTATTCAAAAGAATGTTTAGATATTCTCAATCAAAATTTATCTGATAATAAAAAGAAATTAGTATGCATAATTGCAGGATATCCTGAAGAATTGGAAAATTATTTCTTTTCATCAAATCCAGGTTTGACCAGACGCTTTCCTTTTAGATTTAAAATAAATAATTATACTCATTCTGAACTTTTAGATATTTTTATTAATAAAATTAATAAACTTGAATGGAAAATTAATAAAAATGTAAACTTGACAGAATTTTTTGAAAAAAATATTTCTCATTTCAAGTATTTTGGAGGAGATATTGATACATTAATTCAAGATATCAAATATAGTCATTCTAGAAGAGTTGTTTGTGCACATCCTAGTGATTTTAAAATTATTAATAAAGATGATATTAATAAAGCATTTGAAAAATTTAAAAATAGAAGAAAAACACAAGAAAGCGAAAATTGGAAAGGAATGTTTGTTTAACAATTATTTTTCATCTTTTATATTTTTATAAATAAATTTGTAATTTAATTATATAAATGACAAATTTATTTATAACTCTAATATTAATACTTGCTATAATAGTTATTTTTACTTGGATACATTCATATGATTATAAAATTAAACAATCTAATAAAGTTTGTAATATGGAAAATTTTGATATTGACAAATTACATATTATAAAAAGAGTACCAGAATATCAAAAATTAATAAATAAACTTTTAGATGAAAAAAGAGTTTTATTTAATGATGAAGAGTTAAAAGTTCTTAAAAATAATTTTCAATTTTATAATGTTTCTAATGATGATATACAAAATATAACAAAAATATTAATGTTAAATTGTAAGAATAAAATTAATACTTTACAAGACAATAATAATTTAACTCCAGAAGAATTACAGGATGCTAAATATAATGTATTAAATAATTTGGAATATAATAGGATTTTAAATAATCTTACTAACAATGAAGAAGACTTTTATGAATTAAATTGCGACAATACTAAATTCTTAAAATGTAATAATCAAAAAAATTATTATTATGATCTATTTGGAAACAATATATTGTCTGATACTGCTCAATATATGGCTAACTATTATTCCACTATTAATTCAGACAATGAAGAATATTGTGTTCCTGTTAAAACCATTCCTGTTAAAAAACCTGAAGGTTATAACAAAAATCAATTACCAATTACTGATAAACCTGATTATGATAATCTTTTTGATATTCATCCTCTTAATGAAGATTATACTGATTATATCATACCAATTCAGTTTAGAAATGATATTAATCAAAGTAATATTTTTAATATAGATAATTCAAGGATTATTAATCCATATTCTATATATTAATAAATAGTACATATGCTTATATATAAATATTTTATATATAAAAAAATTGATTTTTATAATATATATTTAAAGTTTTAATAATACCATATATTATAATAAATGAGCAATACTGTAGATATTATTACTTGCGACCAACCAACCTTTTTGAAATATCTTGAAGAAAATAAACTAAAAGAAGTAAATTTTGAAGATATGTTCAGTAAATTTCATGAAAACTATATTCAAGTAGCTAAAGAAATTCGTGATTTAAATGATAAACGTTGCGAAATACTATTTAAAATTAGATCTGCACAACTAGAATATAAGCGTCTTTTGGGTCATGGTGATATTAAACCTGTAATTGATGCAAATGATGAAGATGATAATGAAGAAACAAATGTCCAAGAACAAAAAACAACAGATAAACGAGGAAGAAAGAAAGTTGTTGCAGAAAAACAACCAGAAGTTGTTCAGGAAGAAGATGAAGATGCTGAATTAGAAGAACTGGAAAATATTCCAAAAATGAAAACTAAAGCAAATGCAAAAGCTAAAAAAGAAACTAAACAAACTACGAATACTAAGATTGAAGATGAAGTTGTAGAAGAAGAAGAACTAGTTATTAAGAAGAAAGTTCCTGCAAAAAAAACAAGTGAAAAAAATGTTACTAAAAAAGAAGTTAAGGAAGAAGTTAAGGAAGAAGTTGAAGAACAACCAGTTGTTAAAACTACAACAAAAGCAACCAAAGGTAAAATTCTTAAAAAAATAGAAGAGACAGAAAAAATTATAGAACCTGCTAATGAAGAAGTTCCAGTAGATAAATCTAAAAAAATTGTTGCTAAAAAGAAAGTTAAATAAAAGTATATAACAATAAAATTGATTTTTTTATATTTAATTATATATAGTATTACATATAATTTATAATGGTTAGATGGGACGAAGAACCAAAAATAAATAAAAATTACAGTATATATGAAATGTCCTTATATCAAGGTCAATATTTACCACTTTTTATTGATAAAAAGAAAAATAAAAAGAAAAATAAAAAGAAAAAAGATAAAGATTACAATAAAAATACGAAAAAATATGATGATGAAGATGATAAAAAGGTTTCCAAACCTAATTGTAATTATTGTTATTATGCACAAGAATATAATACTAACATATACGAATACTTTTCATTATTAGTAAAAAAATTGATAATAAATATATATATTAAAAAAGATATATATACAATAAGTAATACTAAAGATGGATGTATCAATAACTCACCAAACATGCATCAATCACGAAAATGCTCTATCTATAGCACAAATAACAGAGAATGCATTACATACTGCAGAAATGCAGACAGAATTTGTAAATGGTCAATTATCAAGTGTTACTGAAGAAAATAGTACAAATAATTCAGAACAGGTTTGTAGTATTATTTCAAAACAAGTTAATGAACCTGAAATACCAACACCTGCTGAAACTTCACAAATTCAAAATAAAATAAGAGATATACAAAGATTGCAACATCTACAATTTTTGCAAAAATTGGAAGAACAACAGAAACAATCTCAAACTATATCTCAGTTTAATCAATTTAATCAATTTAAACAATTAAATCATCATAATTCCAAACCTGAACCAGAAATGGAAAATCTTAAATTAATTAATGGTAATTCTTTTGATATTGTGCGTTTAATTTCTTCAAAATTAAACAAATATGTAATGTCAAATCTTGACAAAATAGAAAAAATTAATGTTGATGAAATAAAACAAGAATTAGATGATTTATTTGATAATATTAATAAATATAATAATACTTTAGATTCTTGGTATGATGAAAAGTTTTATTCTGATAAAAAAAAATTATACAAAAGTATAGAAATGACTGAAAAAAATATGGATGAATATGAAAAATTAGATTTTATATCAATAGGTTATGATGATTGATATTTAAATATCCTATTTAATTAAATCCGAATACCCACCAATAAATTTTTTGTTATAAAAAATAACTGGAAAAGTTCTATGTTCAGGATTTATTTGTAATGAAGGATTTAACTTTATTAATTTTTCTAAAATTGGTATAAAAATCTGATAATATTTATCCATTTCGTAATATTTGTATTGCAAATTTTTTTCTTTCATATAGGCTAGTGTTTTTTTACAATAACCACAAGTTGATATTCCAAATATTAAATAAGTATTGGCATTTGTATTAATTTTATTTAATATTTGTGTTGCCTTTGTTTGAATTGTATTTTCGTTCATTATTATATTATATACTATTATAATAATGTTAAAAAATTGATTATTATTTAAATAATAATTAAGACTATCTAATTACCTTATAATAGATGGAAGCATTATTTATAATTGATAATGTATCTTTAAACTATAAATGGACAAGTATTTATAATACAATAAAAAGATGGTTAGTATATTGGTTAAATCATAATTTAAAAGATATAAAAACAATTAGTATTGCTAAAACATACTTAGAACCATATATAATTAAATTGGAAAAAGACAAATTAAAATTAGAAAATATAATAAATGCTTTTGAAAGTATAATTATTAAAAGAGCCGAAACATATGATTGTAAAAATATAAAATATATGTTTGATATCATAAATAATAAAGTAAAAACAAATGAAGAAATACAAAATAACAAAATTATTATTAAAGATAATGTAAATTATTCACATATATTTATTTTTAGTTCTATTATTAATGCTAATTTATCAGAATCAAATGTAGCTTATATTATAGACAGCATCAATAATATAAATACAAAAATAAATATTTTTAATATTAATTCAAAAAAAATGTTTCCTATTCATTCAAAACTATATGAAATTAATAGTAAAAATGCAACAAACTTTAATGCTTATTATGAACTTTTAATACTATTTAATTTTGTGAGTATTACAAATGATTTTAATAATAATGTTTTTTCATTAGAAGATATTTTTAATAAATTATACGAAATTGAACTCGAAATTAATAAAAGATCACATTGGAGCGAAGAACCTTTAAGTAAAGAAAAAATTAAAATATATTATGACTATTTAGATAATTTATTTCAAAATAAACTAAACCTAAATATTGAAACCAATCAAATCTGCAAAAATTATTTAAAACATTGCATAAACTATGTTAGAATGTTAATTTTTGAAAAAGTAAGTGATATACAATTTAATATACCAATTCCAAAATATTCTGATGAACAAATTGGGGATTATGCAATAGAAATTATAAAGTTTTATAATTTTGTCTATCCAAAAATATTAGCCTATCATTATTCAAAACAAAATAAAAAAGGTAATTTTAATTTAAATAAAATCAATCAATTAGATATTAGTGATTTAAAAATTACAAATTTTGAAAATGACGATTCTACAAATTATTTATATTCAAATATAACTATGACTAATTGGAAGCAAGAATATGAAAATATTAATCCTTTTGGTATATTTATATCATATACTGCTTCCATTAATGCATATAAAGGTATTTATGAAGATAATTTTTTAACAAATTATCCAAATATGAACATATCATCTATTTCAAATAATTTTATTTCCCTATTTGATTATTATCAATTAGTATATGCAGATATTGATATTTCAACAAAAAATATTTTTGATATCAACAATTATCAATTTATAGATAATTTACATGGTAATAGTAATATTATGCTTCCAATATACATAAATAACGAACACTGGAAAATAGTAAAGAAATATTGGAAATATCATCTTAGTTTTATTAATCAAGCATTTGAATTTGATTACAACAAAAAAATGGATAATATTTATTTTTTAACAATTATTAAAACATTAAGTAATATTACAAATTCTAAAAATAATCAAAATATTATAAAATTATTATTTTATATTTTAAGAACATGTATTCAAGTTTGCATTGATAATAAATATTCATATAATAATAAAGCCGACTATAATAAATATTTTTCAATATTAATTGAAAGTAAAGATGGTATTACATTTAATAAAGGTTTTATTGATTATTTAATAAGATTGGTACAAGTAATTCTTACAAATAATATTGATGAAATTGAATTTATTGATAATCAAAATAAACTATTGAATGTTTATTTAATACACTTAATAAAAAATGATTATACAGAAGAACTATTAGAACAAATTAAAACCTTAAATAATGAAAAAAAAGATATTGAACTAGAAATTATTATTTCTAAATGCAATTTAGGTATATTATGTTTTAATGAACTAAGGAAAGATTTTTTATTCTTTTTACGCTTAATGAAGTATATTTTTTCAATTAAAAAGTTTAATCAATTTATAAAATATTTAGATAAATATAATGGATGTTTACCCATTTTTGAAGATGATATAAATTGTGTTAATATAGATATATTTATGACTGATGCTCTAAATAAAATAAAAACTGAAGAACTATTAGATATAAAACAAAAAGTTCTTAATACTGGTTTATTTAGTTAAAAAATTGATTTTTGTAAACAATATAAAATAAAACTTATATTTTATATTATTAAGATGAAAATTAATCAAGTAATAGAAGAACTTAAAAAAGACCCAGATGAAATATTAACTAATATATCAGGACCAAATTTAAAAAAAGTTATTGATTATCTATCAAATAGATATTATAATTTTGATGAAACCTTGGTTTCAGATCAGTTATTTGATTATATCAAGGAATTTTATGAAAAAAATTTTAATAAAGATAAAAAAGTAGAAATTGGAGCCCCCGTTCCTGAAAAACAAGAAGGAAAAGTAAAACTTCCTTTTTTTATGGGAAGTCTTGATAAAATAAAGCCTTCTACCAATGCATTAGAAAAATGGTTAAATGATTATCCTGGTCCTTATGTAATTTCTTATAAATTAGATGGTATATCTGCTTTACTTTGTAAAAAAGGTAATAAAATTTCCTTATATACCCGTGGTAATGGAACATTTGGTAAAGATATTTCTCATGTTTTAGGATACATAAATGTAAATACAGATAAATTAGTAGATGGAGATGCTATTAGGGGAGAATTAATTATGTCAAAAACCAATTTTGATAAAATTAAAGAACAAATGGCTAATTCAAGAAATGCAGTGTCTGGTATTATTAATACAAAAAAACCAGATCTAAACATGTTAAAGCTGGTTGATTTTGTTGCTTATTGGGTATTGTCTCCTTCTTTAAAACAAACCGAACAAATGAAATATATTGAAAAACAACAATTTGCTACAAAACATGTTGAATATACAGTTAAAAACAAAATTACAAACGAAGAATTATCAGAAGTTTTAACTAAAGGTCGCAAAAATCATAAATATGAAATAGATGGAATAGTGGTAATTGATAGTTCTAAATATTATCCAATAATACCTGGTTCCAATCCTGAATTTGGTTTTGCATTTAAACAAGTATTGACAGACCAAATAGCAGAAACAACTGTGATAGATGTTATATGGGAAATATCAAAAGATATGTATATCAAACCCAAAGTAAAAATAGATACTGTAGAAATATCAGGTGTCGAAATAAATTATGCAACGGCAAATAATGCAAAAAATATTGTCGATAATAAAATAGGTCCTGGTAGTAAAATTAAAATTATTAGAAGTGGTGATGTAATACCAAAAATAGAAGAAATTTTATCTCCATCGGATTCTGGAAAACCAAAAATGCCCTCGATTGAATATGAGTGGAATGAAACTGAAGTTGATATTGTAGCAGTAAATTTAGAAGGTAAACATATGAATAAATTAATTGTAAAAAAACTTGCTTATTTCTTTTCTACGTTAGATATTAAATTTATGGGAGAAGGAAATATTACAAAATTTGTCGAGAATGGTTATGATGATTTATGGAAAATTCTTTTGGCAGATAAAAATAAAGTAAAATTAATTGAAGGTTTTGGCGAAAAATCCGTGGATAACATATATACTAGTATTGATGAAGGTTTAGCTAACAGAAATTTATATGAGATTATGGCAGCATCACAAATATTTGGACGGGGTATTGCTTCCAAAAAATTCAAATTAATTACTGATATTTATCCTAATATTATGGAAATATATAAGTCAGATGGTAAAGATAAAACTATAAAGTTAATAAATGCCATAACTGGATTTGATGTTAAAACAACTAATAAAATAGTTGATGCTATGGATAACTTTATTGAATATTACAAAAAATTAATTAAGATTAAACCAAATGCAATCATTTCTGAAAAAGATAAAAGTAAGGAAATTAAAGAAACTAAATCAATTTATCCAAATATTAAAAAATATGCAAGTAAAAAAATAGTAATGACAGGTTTCAGAGATAAAGATTTAATAAAAGAATTAGAACTTGTTGGAGCAAAATTATCGGATTCAGTGAGTAAAAATACTGATTTAGTTGTAGCTGTTGATATAACTGAAAAAACTGGTAAATTAACAAAAGCAAAAGAATTAAATATAGAAATTATGTCAAAAGATGATTTTATTAATTCTTTAGGTAAATAAATTTTAGTAAATAAATTTTTTTAATATTTTAATAAAGTTATAAAGATTTTTTTAAATATTTTCTAAATAATAATGGACAACAATACCTCTATTAAAAAAAGGAAACTAACTTCAAGTCTTGATTTTGAAGAAATTCCTTTTTTAGAAGAATTAGACCACTTGATTAAAACAAATGGTGTCATATTGTCAGATGAAAATTTTATTAACGGAGAAAATAATATAGATGAATTTTATAACGAAATTATATCGATACCCGATAATTTAATTAATAAATTACATTCTGATGATGATGAAGAACGTCCAAATAAAGACAATAGAGGAAATAAAAATTCAAAAAATTCAAGAGGATCTCAAACTTCTAGAAATTTCGGAAATTCTAGAAAAACAAATAAAAATAATAAAAATGATAAAGATAATAGTTCTAGTGATTCGAGTTCTTGGAAAAATAGAAAAAAAAGTAGAATTGAACCTGAAAGAGAAGAAGATTGGTATGACTATGAAAAATATTTTACAGATTATATAAAAAATACGAATGTACCTTGTGAAAATCCAAATTGTGATCATAAAATACATGAAGAAAATTGGTATGAAGATAATAAAATTACAATAACTGTTGTTAATACATTGGATGATTTAATTTATTTAAGTAGTTTTTATCATTGTAAAATGCGAGTTGAACATAATGAAATTGATTTAAAAATTTTATATACCATAAAAGAACCATTAACCGAATTAAATAATATGATTGGTCTAACAAAAATTAAAGAAGAAATAGTCAATACTATTATTTATTTTCTTTTAACAAAAAATCTTTCAAAAGAAATTAATTCGGATATGATGCATGCAGTAATAACTGGTTCTCCTGGTTGTGGCAAAACTACATTTATTGAAATTCTTGCAAAAATTTATGTTGGATTAGGAGTTTTAAAAAAAGGTCATGTTGTGAAAACACGTCGTTCAGAACTTATTGGTAAATATTTGGGGCATACTGCAGTTCAAACACAAAAAAAAATTGAAGAAGCATATGGAGGAATACTTTTAATTGATGAAGCATATGCATTAGGTAATCCAGAAGGAAGAGATAGTTTTTCAAAAGAATGTTTAGATACTTTAAATCAAGCACTTTCCGAAAATAAAAGTGATTTTATTTGTATAATTGCTGGTTATAAAGATGCATTGGAAACTTCTTTTTTTAAGTATAACGAAGGATTAAAAAGACGATTTCCTTTTAGATATGAAATTGATAAATATACTTCAGATGAATTAGCTATGATTTTATTAAAAAAAATAGAAGAATATGGACACTATGGTATTCATAAAGAATCAATATGGAAACCAGAATTTACTAAAGCTCAATTACAAAAATTAATAAAAGATAATTATAAATCATTTGAAAATCAAGGCGGTGATATGGAAACATTATTTTTAAATGCTAAAATTGCTCAAAATAAAAGAGTTTTTTTATTGGCGAAAGAAGAAAAGAAAAAATTACTATTAAGTGATATAAAAACATCAATAAGTAAGTTTTTGGAATTACATAAATCTAAAGATAATCATGATGATTATGCTTTAAAAACTATGTACATTTAAAAAAAATTGATTTTAATATCTTATATATATTAAATACATTATAAATTTAACAATATGAAGCGCAGTTCTATATATTTCGGTAATGCACCTAATAGCAAAACACCTGTCAAATCACCAGCAAAAAAAAGCAAGAATATTGATACAAGTAACGATGCTGACGATGAATTTCCTTTTAAATTTCCTAATTTATTCAAGAACGACACTGATGAAAATGTCTATTTAAAACAAAATCATTTATATTTTCACGAAGGAGTAGATGAAGATAGCGTAGATCAAGTAAAAAAATTAATGAGAGAGTATTTTGATAAATGTCAAAGAGTAAAAAATAATAGTTCGTATGCAGTATTTACTCCTAAACCATTATTCTTACACATTTATTCACCAGGAGGCGATGTTCATGCTGGTTTGTCTCTGTATGATTTTATTATTGAATATAATAAGAGTTTACCAGTTTACACAATTGTAGAAGGTATGGCTGCAAGTGCAGCAACAATTATTAGCATTGCTGGAAGTAAAAGATATATTACTCCAAATTCTTACATGTTAATTCATCAATTATCAACTTATTTTGGAGGTAATTTTGAACAAATTAAAGATGAATTTGGTAATTGTGAAAAAATTATGAAACAATTAAAGGATATTTACGCAAATAAAACTAAACTTAATAGAAAACAACTTAATGATATTTTAAAGAGAGACATTAATTGGAGCGCTGATGAATGTATTAAATATGGGTTAGTCGATGAAATTAAACTAGTTGATATTTTTAATGACATTGTTTAGATTTTTATATTTATTTTATTGATTTTTTTGATTTACTTGATTTTTTTGATTTACTTGATTTACTTGATTTGTTATCTACATTTTCTAAAATTTTTATTAAATTATCCTTTTTTGATTCTACTGTTATTGTCATATCTTCTTTTTTAACTAAATCATTAATAATCGTATCTTTATATTTATTTAATTCATCTAAACTATAATATTTATGTCCTTTTTCATCGTAATACCATTTTTGTGATGTATCATCTGTCATTTCATTAACTATACTTCTGCCATAGTAACTTTTATATGTATAAGCCATTATAGATGCATCTGCTATAAATAAAACCATACCACACCAAAATATTGCATCGGCAGTATTTTTAGTAAAAAAGTTTTTATCCCACAAGTTACACATAAAAATATAAACTAAACAATAAAGAATAATTCCTATAATTAAAATTCTAGAATTTCTCTTTCCTTCGGAAATATCTGAATGAAAACCAGTAATTTCATGAAGTAAGTAAAATATACACATAATTATATATTTTATTTAATTATAAAAATTAATTTATTTGAACTTATAAAAAATATTACATTATAGTTGATTACTGTTCATATCAACTACTCCTCCTGTTTTCACTATCTTATAATGTTTCCAAATATCTGAAGAACAAACAGAACAACGCAAATAATTCTCTAACCAAATATCCATACATTCAGAATGATAAGAATGTCTACATGTGGGACAACATACGCTGTTATTTATATCGGCATCAGTAAGTTCATCATAACAAAAAGTGCATGTATCATCAATTGGTGTAGGAAACATTTTAAATGTATTAAGATTAATTTGTTTAAGGTCTCTAACCAATGATTTATTTTTCCACAAATCACTTTTATCTGAAAATCTATTTAATAATTCTTGTAAATGTATGTCCGATAGTTTTTTTGTTTCAAAAAATTCTAATTCAAATAATTTCATAACCTTACAAACAATAAATGCAATATGCTTACATACTGTAATTTTTTTACTTGAATTTAATTTATGATCTATACAAGAACACCAAAAAGTATGTGGTTCATTTTGAAAAACTTTAATTTGATAGGCTTCTCTTTCTTTTTTTTGAAAATTATACTGACCCAAAATTCTTATTGTTCCAAGTAAAGTATTTTTCTTTTTATCAGTATTTTCAGTATATCCTTGCAAATAAACTTTAGCATAATCTTGATTATCAGGTAAAATTTTTTGAATACGTTTAACTTGTTCAAAATTTGTTATTGATAAAATTAAATCCTCTAAAGTTAAAAATATTTTATTTGTTGGTTTAAGTTTTTCTTTTTCTTTTTTTAATTTTTCCAGTTCTTCTAGTCTTTTTTGTTCTTCTTTCTGTTTATTTTCTTCTTCTAGTTTAAGTTCAATTATTTTTTTTTGTATAGTGTTTCTAAATTCATTTATTTTATCAGTATAATTCATTAAAGTATCAATTGAACTAACAAAATGTTTATTAATTTTAGTTATTGATATTTGAAAATCATTTAATTTTTTTATATCCGAACCATCTATAATTTTTTTAACATCGTCCAAATAATTATTTATTGCTTTAATATTTTTATTTTTTATAATTGATAGATCTAATACTAAAGAAGTTTCTTGAATAGGTTCTTTTTCTATAATTTCTTGTTTCTTAATTTTAGCGTTTTTTTTTAACATTTTTATATTATAATATAGTATTGGTAAGATTATAAATAAAATTCAATTTTTTTGCGACTAATAAAATAATCTATTTTATAAATATAAAATATATAAATGTTTTCAAATAATCCTAAAGTGGCATCATTTTATCCAACTGCAAAAAAAACAAATCATTTTAATAACTATCAAAATGCAAATTTTATTAACCAAAATTTAGGAAATCAAAATGTAAATAATGAATTTAATTTTATTAATAATAATTCGCTAAGCGATAGTGTTGAATTAGCATTAATAACAGTTAATTTAAATTATCCACGTTTTAAATCAATGAATATGTATGAACTAGAAACATATATTAAAAATATGGCTATAAATAACGCATACGATAACAAAAAATATTTTTTAGCTTTAAACATATTATTAAATGAAGCAAAAAAAATACAACAAAGCCTTATTATTAAGCAAAATATTTCACAAAATGAAAAATCAAAAATAGAGCCCAAAATTAATAATTCAATTGATTTTAATAATGTTGCTGTTATAGAACCCGATGAATTTAATTTAGATATTAATTCTGAAATAAATAAACCAACTCCTCAATCAAACTTTTTTATTAAACAAGATTTTACAAATCAAACTAATGTTTCACAACCTAAATTTACAATTAAACAAAATAGAAATTTAGATTTATCGACATTTCACGGAAATCCTTTTGGCGTGACAAAAATAACAAATAATAATCCAGTAAGTTCAGTCAGACCAATCAACAGAACAAACGAGAATATATCTAATTTTAATACAACTATTAATAATAATGATAATTCAAGTTATTATGAAACTGCTACTAATTTTGCAAGTAATGATTTTTCTGATAATTTTTCTCAAAGATCATTAACAACAAGTAATATAATAAAACAAGATTCATTTATTCAAAATCCATCTACTGTTTTTGCTAGTGGTGGCAAAAGAAGAACTTCAAATTTAGATGTAGGAAGTTCGAATAATTATTTAACATTTCAATAAATCAACTATAAAAATATAAACTATAAATTTAATTTATTTAACTATATTATTAGAATGGAATCTTATGAACAAGCAGTCGATTTAGCATTAATGGTTGTTAATTTAAATAAATCTGTATATAAAACTATGATTAGAAGTGGTCTAATACAATATTTAAATTCTCAATATCCATTAGTAGCTAGACTAGGTTCTGAACATGAAATGAATAAATTTACATTAGCATCAAAAATTTTATTAAATGATTTACAAGCAATTCCTGTTAATACATGTGATGGTAGAGCTTGTACTAGTTGTATGATGAATAATTGTGATAAAAATGTTAATTATAAAACACCTGTATTTAATGAAGCATTAATTGATCCATCAAATGTAACTAATTCTCAAGTTACAAGATACATTGACGGATTTAATAATAATACATTTGACCCTAATTTATCAAGATTATCTCAACCATTAGATACAATAGGTTTGTACCAAAATCAAGTTAATGAACCAATAATGAATTTTGGTAAATCAACTGGTTATGGTCCTGAAGTTAAAGTTAGAAAAGAAAATTTCGGTAATCTTAATTCCCATCCAGTTCCTGATACAAAACTTGCTTCATATAGTCAATATTCTTCAGTCTATGTGAATAATGAAGGTGAAGGATATTTTGATGAAGAAATAACTAGACAAATAAATAATGAAAAACCAATGACACAAAAAATGCATTATCGCATTCATAATGGTAAATTTATTCAATAAAAATAAACTTTTTATTTTATAGCATTATAATATAAAGAATATTATAATGAGCCAACCTGTAATTATTAATCAAGTTCAACCAACTGAAATAAAAACTAAAGGACCAAATACTAAACAATTATCAAAATTAAGTCAATTAGAACAACCATCGATAAACCCACCTTTACAACAAGTTTATAATTTAGAATATATTTTTAATAAAGTTAAAGAAATAGGTAGATTAATACAACTTATAAGAATTGAAAGAAGAGGAATTATATATGGAACTAAAATTTGGGAACTCTTAAGCAACATTTTAGGAAAAGAAGAAATAAATACTGATTTAGTAGCAGAAACTCAAAATTATGAATTTAATGTTCAAGTTATGAATGTAGTTGATAAAAGAATTAATTCAATAACTAATCCAAATCCTGATGCATATCCAGATTATTATATGAATAATATTGTTAATTTATATTATCAAAATAGTTTTGATTTAAATATGGTTTCATTAATGCATATGGGTTTAGATATTGGACAATTAGAATATTTATTGTATAAATATATGAATAAAGGTATAATGCCTTGCTATACTCCTAAAAAATATGATGACGAATTATTTTTAAAAATTTTACTTATGATACAAAATATAGGTAGAACTTTGAAAAATACTTTTGTAGCGGATTTACCAGAAGATAAAAAATTATTACCACAATTAATTGTAAAAAATATACAAACATTATTTGAAGAATTAGGTGGAGAATTAATAAATCAAATGTCAAAATTTAAATTAAATAGAGACAAAATTAAATTATTTTTTGAAGCAACAATGGATGAAGATTTACATAATGCTGATGATTTCAACATTCAGGAAGAAGATACTTTAGGTGAACGTGCTTATAAAGTTACATATAAATATTTAAGAGATGATTTTAATAACAATATTAATGAATATTTATTATCTAGTTCATATAAAATATTATTTAATATGCTGGATTTATATAGTTACGATAAACCCCATTTACCAATGGATAAAATAATAGAATTAATGTTTTACTCAGGACAATTTTTAGCATCAATTATTACTGATAAAGAAAGTAAATCAACTACTTTTTTAGAAAATATGAAAAATTTTGATGATGTTTCCATTAATAAGTTATTTAATATTAAATCATATTTTGAAAATAATAATTTAGTCCCAAATAAACAAATAGTAGATTTACTTGATAAAGTTATTAAAAAACTTAAAACAAAACATTATTCTATATCCAGTGATAAAATAGTAATAATACCAGAACATATAAGTTATTTACCAGTTGAAATTACACAATTATTTTGTATAATAAAACCAAAACAAACTTCAAATGTAGATATGTTAATTCAAAAATTAAATGAAATTACTATTCAATTATCAAATCCAGCTAGAATTGATATTTTATTCAATAATTTAAAACAATCAGTAAAATTAGATGATGTTCCAGTAATAACATCTATTTTAACTCCTGAAAATGATTTAGAAATATTAGGCATTGATGAAAATGCAGAGGACGAAACAGCGGAAGAAATGCCACAGGAAGAATTTGGGGTTCAACAAGATTTAGAAGTACCACAAGAAGAAACAATGTCTGGAGGTAATTTTTATAATAAATACAAAAAATATAAAAGTAAATATTTAAATTTAAAATACAATAAATAAAAATAAATAAAATTATAAAAAGTCTTAACTTATATGACTTCACAAAATAATTTTAATTTAGAAAAACTACAATTTTTAGCAAACCATCACAAAACTTTAATGATACAAATCAAAAATAAAATAGAAACTAGTGAATTTAAAAATAATAAAAATTTATACGATTTTATAACAAACTATATAAATTTAAATAATTTAAATAAAGCATTTCCTGTGGGAATTTCAATTAATAATATTATTGCACATGATAGTTATCATCCTGAACATTTGGTAACTTTTAATAAAGGTGATTATATAAAAGTTGATTTTGGTTTAGAAGAAGAAGGAAATATAATTGATTCGGCAAGAACATTTATTTATGGTGAAACAAATACAACCAAAGATATTAATGATTGTAAAGAAATAGTCGAAGAAATAGAAAAATATATTAATAAAGAATTATCTATAAATAATAAAATTTTAATACAAAAAATATCTGTTTTAACAAATATACAAATAATTCAAAAAGGTTATAATGCTTTAGATTTTCTTGGTGGTCATAATATTGAAAAAGGATGTGTTCATGGAAAAAAACTTATTTTAAATAAACCATTAAATTTATTACCCCAAGAATGTAGTAATTATATTGATAAATTAGCTGAAATGACTGAAGGTGAAATGTTTGCTATTGAAGTATATATTCCAAATATAAAATCTAATGGAACAATGGTTCAAAATAGAAAATTACCTGTAACACATTTTGAAATAGATAGAGATTTTAAAATGAATTTATTAAATGTAAAAGAAAGACAAATTTATCAAAGTTTAAAAGAAAAAACTAAAGGATTACCTTATGAATATCATATTAATGACGGATATGACAAAAAAGTAATAAAAAGTTTAATAAATAAAGAAGCAATAGTTAAACATTTACCATTAGAATGGATTGATAATTTAAATAATATCAAGTATATACAATATGAAGATTGTTATATAATAAAAGATAATAAACTAATTAATTTAACTAAATAAATATTTTATTCAATAACTAACTTTTTTATATAAATCTAATATATATAATTTTATGTTAGACATTAATTTTTCTATAGGTCGTATTGTTTTACTTACATACATAATTTTAGCAAGTCAATATTGTTCAAATCTTTTTTCCCATGGTTTAAAAGAAGCAATTGAAAATAATAGAATGGTTCAACATTTAATTTTATTAATTTTAATTATGGCTTTAATGATAGTTTTTGGAAATCCTTTAGGAGTTGAATTTACAAATAATGAACAATTTAATACAGTTATTATGAGCTTATTGGTTTATGTATGGTTCATTATGACAACTAAACTTGATTTAACTTGGAATGTCTCAATTTTAATAATTTTAACAATCTATTTCTTATATGAAAGTAAAAAGGTTTCAGATTATAAAATAGTTTTAGCCGACCCAAATTTAGACATTGTTAAAAAGAAAGAATTATTTGATTCATTTGACAAACTACAAAAATACTTGTTATTAACTATATTTGGAGTTACAATTGCAGGAACTTTATTATATGCAAATGAAAAACAAGTTCAATATGGTGGTGGATTTAGTATGTATAGATTTTTCTTTTATTAAAAATATTGAAAATATAAATAAATATCAAATACACACTATAGTTATTTTTACGTATAGATGACCTATTATATACCATATCCTAAACAATATAAATATTTAGAACTTGAAAAGTTAAATAAAACTGAATATGAAAAGGTTACTAGTGTAATAATTGATGATTACAATAGTTTTTTTGATATTATGGAAAAAGAAATTTTATTAAAATTTAAAAATATTAAAGAAATAATTTTTATCATACATAATTTTGATGATACTTTTTCAAATATAATAAATGATTTTTTACAGAATGATTCGTTTAATAGTAAAATTGCATTATTAAATAAATTGTCTAATATGGAAATAGAATTTGATTTTTCACGTTTTTCATTTACAGATACAAGTAAAAATACATCTAATCTATATTACATTTATAAAAATCATATGTTTTTCATTAATTGGAATTTTAAACAAGAAATACAAGAAAATATAACATATCTTAACATTATGAATGTTGATGATCAACAAATTAATTTTATAAATAATTTGCATAATAATATCGAATATTTACACTTATCTTGTGCAAATTATAAATGTCTAAAAAATATAACAAATTTACCAATTACACTTAAAACTTTAAGTATAACAGTATTAACAAATGATAATTTACTTAATATAGATTTTTCCTATCTAAAAATGCCTTTTGATTGTAAACTTGAATATGACTATATAATATTTTAGTTCAATAAAGAATAATAATCAGTTCCTTCATCATAAGACTGGACCATCCCAAATGGTTCTGGATTTGCTAAATAATCTGGTTTAGGAACAGGACATTGTACACTACATTTATCATAGCAAGGCTTATTTTTTTGTATATTAATTTGTTCAGGGGGATTAAAATTTCCTGGATAACTATTAAATGGATTTTCTTGTTCGGGTAATATTCCAGGATAACCTGGTCTTGCCGATGGTATATTTCCTGGATAATATCTTCCCTCACTTTCTTGGCTTCCTGGGAAACTACTAGGACCACTTGGATAATTTCTATTTTCTGACTCTTGTCTACTTGGATAACCACTAGGACCACTTGGATAACCATTAGGGCCACTTGGATAACCACTAGGACCACTTGGATAATTTCTATTTTCTGCTTCTTGACTTCCTGGATAACCACCAGGACCACTTGGATAATTTCTATTTTCTGCTTCTTGACTTCCTGGATAACCACCAGGACCACTTGGATAATATCTATTTTCAGCTTCCTGACTTCCTGGATAACCACCAGGACCACTTGGATAATATCTATTTTCAGCTTCCTGACTTCCTGGATAATATGGAGGCATAGGATAAGCAGGCATAGTTGGACAGGAAGGACAAGTGACATACGTAGGAGTATTACATTGTGATGATTGTTGTTTACTTGGTAAAATACGATCAATAATATTTGAAATTATACTATCAGTTTCTGGACGAGTTTTTGTATTATTACTAAAATGTTCTTGTTCTGTATGCATATATTCAGGATATGTTTCTTGTTCAGGTCTGTATTCAGGTCTGTATTCAGGTCTGTATTCAGGTCTGTATTCAGGTCTATTTTCTGGTTTTGGATACATGTGTTTAATTTCTTGAGCAATTTCATTTGTAACATCATGGACAATTTCGTTTGTTATTTCGTTAGTTACATTATTAACAATTTCGCTTGTTATTTTTTTAATAACTTCTGGTTTTATATTGCAAGTTTCACATTGTAAATATTCAGGGATTGTTTTGGATTTACTTTCTGGTTTACTTTCTGGTTTATTTTCAGGTTTACTTTCTGGTTTATTTTCAGGTTTACTTTCTGGTTTAGTTTCTGGTTTTTCTGGATTAACTATTAATCCACATTCACCTTTTGGTCGTTCAATACAATCTTCAACATCGTTATTAAATTTACCAATTAAATATAAAATTAATTGAGAGTATTTACTATTATATGGTGCATCTTTTATTTTTGTACTGGAAGAAACATTTTGATAAAAATTACCTAGTGATGAAGATGTTTGATATATCATACCAAAATATTCGACCATTTGTTTAATAGAATTTACATCTAAATTTGTTGGAATATTAGATAATACTTTAATAACACTATCCATCACTTTAATTTTTTGTTTATCAGTTACTCCAGAAACAGTAAATGAAGAAAGACTTACTCCAGGAATATTTAAATTTACATTTTCAGTAGTATTTCCCCCTGATGCACCCATAATAGTATTAAAACCTTCAATAATGTCATTATCAATCATTTGCATATTTTCTTTAGAGTTTGAAACACCATTATCCAAAAGTAATTCTTCTGCATCAGGTGTCAAAACTTTTTTTGTTATATAAATTGGCTTACAAATTGGTTGATTTTTTTCTACAATGTAAACGTCATAACTATATATAAATGCTAGTATTATAATAGCTAATATTATTAATATTATATGCTTACTGGATAAATTCATCTATATAAATATATATATATTTTTATATATTATTAAAATTGAAAAAAATGAAAATATTATATTATCATTTTTATATTATTTCTTACAATTATGACTTGTATTAAAAAAGAAAAAGAAAAAAAAAGAATAATATATATAAAAAGTAAATAACCTAAACATGTTAATAAGCGATAATAAATTATATTTTAAAACTTACTATATCTAAACTGACTATTAAAAATGTAGAACAAATCAAGAAAAAATACAATTGTAAACTAGGTGTTTTTACAGAAATAGTATTTTAAAACCAAAAAAATTTGTTCAAAAATATTTTTTTTATTATAACTGAAATAATATAAAATATGGATTACAACGATATAATTATTATAACCCTATTAGTAATAATTATTGGTTTGATGTTATTTAAAAACAATAATGGAATTTTTACAACTCAAGAATTTTTTACACCCCCTCAAATAATACAAAAAACTCAGACATATGTTCCTCATGCTAATAATACAAACTATCACAACAGAGAAAACAATAATTATACTGATAGAAATATTAAAAATAATCAAAGGGATAATAATAGAATTAACATTAATAATAAATTAAATAATGTTAAAAAATATAAAGATAATACCCCAGTAATATTAAAAAATAATTCTATCAAAAATATAAAGAGAAATGAAGAAGAAACATTAGCAAGTGAAAATAATTCTAATATGTTTAAAGACGAACTTAATTCTTTAGATATGAATAGTTTAGACGATATAAAAATTAGTCAAGATAAAAAAAATAAAATATTAACTTCTAACACCAAAAAAAATAAAGTGATTGTAAATAATGAAAATATAAAAAATAAAGTTATTATAGATGATTATTCTGATTTTGATAATATAAAAAGTTTAAATAGTATGGATAATACTTTGAGTGACATAGTTTCAATGGTTGATAAAAGCTAACTTTGCGTTTATTTTTTTTTATTATATAGAATATTTTTTTGTATTTTAAAAAAAATATATTTTATCATTATATATAATGCCTAAAAAATCTAAATGTGCTTCTAGTTCTTCTAGTTCTAGTTCATCTTGTTCATTATGCTCAGTAACAGATTTAAGTTGTTCTAAATCTACAGAAACACCCAAATGTGCTAAATCATCATCAAGTTCTAGTTCTTCAAGTTCCTCCAGTTCTTCCAGTTCTTGTTCTTCTAGTTCTTCATCTAGTTCTTGTCCATCTAGTTCTTCCAGTTCTTGTCCCTCTAGTTCTTCCAGTTCTTGTCCCTCTAGTTCTTCCAGTTCTTGTCCCTCTAGTTCTTCCAGTTCTTGTCCCTCTAGTTCTTCATCTAGTTCTTGTGGTTCAACATCATCTAGTTCTTGTGGCTCAACATCATCTAGTTCTTGTGGCTCAACATCAACTAGCTCTGTAACTTATTCAAGTAATACTTCATCTTCCACTTCAACTTGCTCTTCAAGTTCATCAAGTTCTTCCAGTTCTTCTTCCAGTTCTTCTAGTTCCTCTTCAGGATGTGGTCCTTGTGGAAAATCATCTGATTCTCATTCTACTACTTTACATTGTGTCAAGAAAGATGAAAATGAATGCAAGGAATTAATTAAAAAATATAATAATTGCAGAGATGTTATGAAAGCAAACTCTGATTTAATTGTTTTATTAGAATTTATTAAAAACAAATTAGTTGCTGTTAAACCTAATATTGATTGCAGACACGTTCAAAACTACAAAATTGAATGCAATATTAAATGGCTTGAAAGCTTCGTTGATACAGTATTCTGTGTATTAAGAAAGAATGAAGCCTACAAAGTTATTAGTGTCAAAGATTGCAAAGTTAAGAATAATTGTGATGAAGCTATTTGCGACAGATTATATGTCATTAAAGCTAAATATTCTAACAAGGGTAAGACAGAAAGCAGAACTCTTCCTCTTAACTTTTACTGGACAAGATTAACTTATAATGATTCTAAATCATTCAAAGGTATCTTAGACTATACTATTAGCGAAATTGATGCTGAAATTACTGCATTAAAGGCTCAAAATACTCGTCCTTTCTTACATTAAAATTTTTTATTTAGGATTAATTTAATATAATATTTATCTATTATATTAAAAAAAATTGATATATTTACTTAAAGGTATAATAATATATAATATTATAAGTAATTATGAGTAAAATATCAAGCAAATATCAACTAAACGAAATTGTCGCTCTTAGCGTTCTTAAAAGAAAATTTAAGCAATATATGAAAGATGCTGGACTTGAAGGTTTTAAAAGTAGCGTTTTTCCAAAATATTTAGTAGTATCATTAGTAATGGTTTTGGAAGAGTTACTAACCGAATGTCTTGAACATATTAAAAAACATGAAACAAATGGTCTGTATGTTATAGACCAATCTATGGTTTTAATGGTTCTCAATAAAAGTTCAAAATATGATGTATTCATTAAATATCTTAAAAAATACAATTCAACAATTAAATATCAAGAAAGTGTTATGTTTAATTATAGAAAAGTTATAGATGATTTGGAATCAAAATACGGTGATAAATTAATGGTTGATAGTGAAGCTAAAAATTTTATTTCATATCTTCTTGTATCTCTTCAATATGAACTAATTAAATTGTCACTAGCTATGGTTGTTTATTCAAATAGAAAAACAATGAGTGCCGAATCTCTTTTAACTTCTCTCAAATTTTTATTTGAAGAAATGTATTCAAAAATTAAACTAAAACTAGATAGTATGGTTCAAACCAAAGATGCTGAAACAGAAGAAGGTGAAGAAGTAGAGGAAGGTGAAGAAGGTGAAGAAGAAGCAGAACTAGAAGATGGTAAAGAACTTGAACACGATAAACAAGTTGAACAAATGGAACATACTGCTTCAGTTAAAGTCACTAAAACTGAAGATGATGTTCAGGGTGATAATGAAGAAGAAAAGCAAACTAAAAAAACTAAACCAAGCAAAAAAAAAGTAGTTGTTGAAAAAAAAGAAGTAATGGATGATGATTTAGAAAATGATTTAGACAAAGAATTAGAAAATGTGGAAATTGAAACAAATCCTAAAAATAACAAGAGTGCTAAAAAAAGTAAATAAAAGAATATTTTTTATAATTTGATAATATCAAAAAGTTGATATTATTATATAATAAAGTAAATAGTTTATATATTAACAATAGAAGTTTATGAGTATTAAAAGAAAACATGATTGTATTGATATAACACAACTAGTATCGGCAACTAGAGTATTAAATCATATACGTAATGATCCTATAATTGATTACTTGGATACATTAGATAATAACAATTTTAAAGTAAATAATGATTTGGAAATTATAAAAAAAGATACTTTAGAAGACAAATCAATTAAAAAGAGAAAAACCGCTTTTGATTATATTGTTGAAGAAGGTTATAATTTTGAAAATAAAATAGTAGACAAAATTAAAAAATATATGATTAAAAATAAATTAAAAAACAAAATTATTACAATTAAAAAAGAAAATGATTTAATCAAACAATTTGAAAAAACTAAAGAGGCTATTGAAAAATTTAAATATGAAGTAATTTTGGGTGGTTTATTAATAAATAAAAAAAATAATACATATGGTTATCCTGATATAATTGTTTTAGGTTCTTGGATTAATAAATTTTTTGTTTCAGCACCTTATGAATATATCAAAAATGATATTTACTATATTATTGATATCAAGTCTTCAACAATAAATTTAATTAGCGAAGGTAAATATGTTTCATCAAATTCTCTTTTTGAAGGTTATAAAACTCAAATATGGGTTTATAAGGAGTCTTTAGACCAAATACAACATTGTGAAAGTAAATATGGTTTTATTTTAGGTAAGAAATATAAATATGTGAAAGATAAAAAAGAAATACATATAAATAATTCTTTTCATATGTTAGGATTAATTGATTATGAACGTGAAATATTAAAAGGTAATAATTTAAAAGAAAAAGTAAAAAAATCAGTGTCTTGGATTAAAGAACTTAAAAAAAATTGGAAAAAATACAAACTTTATCCAATAAATAAAAAAATTATTCCAAATATGAAAAATTCATTTGATAAAAATCATAAAAAAATAAAAAAACTAATTGCACAAAAAAATAAAGAAATAACTCTTTTGTGGAATTGTGGCATCGCACAGAGAGAAAATGCAAATAAATATAACATTACCAAATATGATGACAAAAATATAACGGCGGATATATTGGGTTTTCCACAAAATACTATGAGATATAATGTAATAGATTCAATGTTAAAAATTAATCATTCAGAACAAGTTGTTCAAATTAATAAAAATAATAATCATGGTGGTTGGAGAAAAAAAGCAGATTTTGAATTTTTTGTTGACTTTGAAACTTTTTCATCAACATATGACGAAATTGATTTAATTAAATCAGAAAATGATAATGAAAATATAGAATGTGAATATAATCAAAAAATATATATGATCGGAATAGGACAATCAAATCAAAGGTTTTCTTTTAAATGTTTCATAATTGATTATTATGGAAGCGAAGAAATTTATAAGGTTATTGAAACTAAATACAATTGTTCAAAAAATGATATTATAAAAGTTCCAAATGAAAAAACATTAATTACAACCTTTATTGATTATATTTATTCCTTTAAAAATTTTAAAGAACCAAAATACAAGTTTCTAAAAAAATTAAGATTATATCATTGGAGTCATGCTGAACCTTGTTTGTTTCTTAAAAAATTAGTTAAATATAATTTAAATACTGCTTTTAATACTCTTCCATGGACAGATTTAATGGAGGTATTTAAACATCCAAATTATCCTATTATTATTAAAAATTGTTTTTCATTTTCATTAAAAGATGTAGCTAAAACACTTAATAGTCATAAATTAATTGATTTAGAATGGCCTGAACTAGATGATGGATTATTATCTGCTTTTATTGCTAGAGACATTTATAAAAATAATCAAGATAATGTTAATACAAATAATAAAAATATGGAGGAAATAGTGGAATATAACTTTATTGATTGTAAAGCTTTGTATTTGCTGTTGAATTTTATAAGAAATTTTAAATAAATTATTCTATAATTTTTATATTTTAAGTTGATAAAAGATTTATAAAAACAATACTAAAATTAAAAATTAAAAAAAATAAAAAAATAATAAAAAAATAATATTTTTCCAAACTTTTTCGTAATTTTAAAAAATTCCATGAACTTTTTAAAAATTAAAAAAAAACACAAAAACAACTTACATTCAACCCCTTTTACATGCTATTTTACATGCTATTTTACTACTTTTACATGCAAATTATAAAAAATATATTTTATATTCATAATATTAATATATATAAATAAATAATATATTAATATTATATATCATCATAAAAATGAAAGATTTTAAATGTCCTAATTGTTTTAAGGAATTTACTAGAAAACAGAATTTTAATTACCATATCAATAATAAAATTAGACCTTGTACGTCTAATAATAAACACGATGCTCCGAAAATATCACAAAATGCTCCGAAAATATCACAAACTGCTCTGAAAATATCACAAAATGCTCCGAAAATATCACAAAATCTTAATTTTGAACCCAAAAGTGATAATGAAAACAATTTTAATAATTTATTAATAAATCATATAAATAAATTGGCAAATCCTATAAAGAGTAACGATACCAATACCTGTATGTATTGTGAATCGACATTTACTAAAAAAAATAATTTACAAAGACATATTAAAGAATATTGTAAATCAAAGAAATATTATGATGAACTTGAAAAAATTAAATTAAAATTTGAAGCATTAATGAGCAATAATGAACATTTACTTAAAGAAAATGAAGAATTAAAAAAACAAATTAAGACAAATAATTCTAAAAATATAACTACCAACAATAATAAAAACTCTAATAATACCACAAACAATATCAATAATGGTAGTATAACTAATAATAATCTAAATATTCAATTGGTCCAATTTGGTAACGAGAATATCGATGATTTAGACATCAAAGAAGCATTTAAAATATATTTAAGATCAACAGGAGGAAATATAGTATCTAACATGTTAAAATTTGTAAATCTTAATGAAAAATACCCTCAAAATCATAACATTTGTATATCTGATTTATCAAGAGAACTTGTGAAAATTTTTAATGGTAAACAATTTATTGTTAAAAAATTTAAAGATGCAAAAAGTGATATATTGGGAAAGGCCATAGTAACAACTTATAAAATAGTTGATAAAATAGAAAATGATGAAAAACTTAAGAAAACTCCAAATGATAAATCAAAAATGAAGATTAATAAAGTATCTTTAAAATTAATAAATGGAGCATCTGCAGAGGATATAGTTAGGGAAGAAATAAGAGAAACAGAAAAGTTGCTAAAAGATGATGATATTTTATTGATTGCTGATAATAGTGAAGAAAAAGAAATAGAATATGAAAGTTATAATAAAGAAGAAAGAGAATTTACATCAGAAGAAATTAATAGAATTAAACATTTAGAAAATAAACAACAAGGATTACAAGAAATAACATTAGAAAGATTAAAAGAAGAACTTTATAATGGTAAATGTTTAGTAATTTGTGATTGATGTTGTATTTTTTTTTATTTTATATATGCATCAATCCCATTAAAATAAAAAAAAATAAAAAAATAAAAAATTTACAAAACTTTTTGCAATTTCAAAAAATTCCATGAACTTTTTAAAAATTAAAAAAAAACACACACACAAACAAAGTCTTAAGACTAATTAAGACTTTTTTATACTATTTTAAGATATTTTAAGACTTTTTTAAGATATTTTAAGACTTTTAAAATAATAATAAATAATAATAAATATATAAAAAATAAATATATAAAATATATTAAATATCATCTAAAAATAATGGTTTTTTATTATTGTCCTAAATGTAATAAAGAATTTAATAAATCAACAAATTTAATGAGTCATTTAAACAGAAAGAGACCATGTACCTTCTTAAATGAATATAAAGCACCAAAAAGCACCGAAATTGCACCAAAAAGCACCGATTTAGCACCAAAAAGCACCGATTTAGCACCAAAAAGCACCGATAGTTTATCAGAAAAAATAGAAAAGTCATTTAGTCTAATAAATGAAAAAATGATTGATAATAATAATTTAAATATTCAAGAAATTTTATTAAATGATATTGACAAGTTAGCTAATAAAAATATTAAAATTAAACTTGGTGATACAACTTGTATATATTGTGAAAGTTCTTTTACAAGACATTCTAGTTTACAAAGACACCTTAAGGAACGATGTAAATCAAAAAAATATTATGATGAACTTGAAAAAATTAAATTAAAATTTGAAAGAGTTATTAGTAATAATGAACATTTGCTTAAAGAAAATGAAGAATTAAAAAAACAAATAAATACAAACAATTCTCAAATTATAACAACTAATAATAATAAAAACTCTAACAATACTACAAACAATATCAATAATGGTAATATAACTAATAATAATCTAAATGTTCAATTAGTTCGTTTTGGTAATGAGAATATCGATGATTTAGACATTAAAGAAGCATTTAAAGTATATTTAAGGTCTACAGGGGGGAATATAGTATCTAATATGTTAAAATTTGTTAATTTGAATGAAAAATACCCGCAAAATCATAATATATGCATGTCCGATCTTTCCAGAGAACTTGTGAAAATTTTTAATGGTAAACAATTTATTGTCAAGAAATTTAAAGATGCCAAAAGTGATATATTAGGTAAAGCAATAGTAACAACTTATAAAATAGTTGATAAAATAGAAAATGATGAGAACCTTAAGAAAACCTCTAATGATAAATCCAAAATGAAAATTAATAAAGTATCTTTAAAATTAATAAATGGAGCATCTGCAGAGGATATAGTTAGGGAAGAAATAAGAGAAACAGAAAGACTAATAAAAGACGATGATATATTATTAATTGCTGATGAAAATCAAGAAAAAGAAATAGAATATGAAAGTGATAAAGAAGAAAGAGAATTTACATCAGAAGAAATTAATAGAATTAAACATTTAGAAAATAAACAACAAGGATTACAAGAAATAACATTAGAAAGATTAAAAGAAGAACTTTATAATGGTAAATGTTTAGTAATTTGCGATTAATTATATAGATAGATACTATAATAACAACCATATCAAAAAATTGATTTTTATATATAATAATATATTTTTTATATATAACTTTTTACAGAATCAACAAAATGGCTAATATATTAACCGAAAACGATAAACAAATTATTCAACCATCTACTATTACTATTCCTCTAATGTCTCATCAAAAAACAATTATTAATAAAATGTTAGAAGTAGAGGAAATGGAAGATTATAAGGTTAAATATAAACCAAATTTATATTTAGAAAAAAAGAATGATGGTAAAATTAGAACAAATATAGGAATTCTTGCAGATAAAGTGGGAGCTGGTAAAACTCTTTCCGTAATATCTTTTTTGAGTATTAAACCTATTACTAAGGAAAGAATGACTATAATGGGAGGAAATAAATATATGAGTATAAGTGTAGATCATGAAAAAATAAGTTTGAATTGTAATTTGATTATAGTTCCTCATAAATTAGTTCCACAATGGACAGCCTCTTTTAGTAAATGTACCAACTTGAATATTTATTCTATTTGTACAAATAGTAATATTGATAAGGTAATTTCTAAGAAAAAAGAAATTAAGAAAAATTGGAAAAATGAAGATATAGAAGTTTGCACTGAACAAATTATTAAAGAAGAAATAGAAAAATATAATGTAGTGATTGTAGGTGATACTATGTTAAAACGATTTTATTCTTGTTGCGATAACTATAAATGGAATAGAATTCTTATTGACGAAGCAGATACAATTAAATTACCAAGGGATACAGAATATTATTTTAATTTTATGTGGTTGATTACTGGTACACCATCGGGTTTGGCTGTAAAATCTAAAACATTTATTGGTAAGATATTTTATGGAGAAGGATTAATTGATTATATTACATTCAAGAACGACGAAAAATATATTGAACAATCAATTGTACTACCTCATCCAAAAAGAATACAAATTAGATGTTTAACACCAAAAGAATTATCTATTATTAAAGATTTAATTCCAGGTAGTGTATTGCAAATGATTAATGCTGGAAATTCTGAAGAGGCAATAAAGGCCTTAAATTGTAATGTAGATACAAGTGATAATATTTTACAAGTTATAACTAAAAATTTAGTTGATTCTATATCAAATAAACAAATTGAATTAGATGCTGAGAAGAAAAAAGTATATCCTATAACACAAGAAAAAGAACATGAACATAAATTAAAAGTAATAGAAAATAGTCTTAAAAAATTACAAGAAAAATACGAGGATATTAAAAAGAAAATATATGAATTAAATAATGATTATTGTCCAGTTTGTATGAGTTCTTTTACAAATCCAGTAATATTAGATTGTTGTAAAAATTGTTTCTGTTTTGATTGCTTAGCAGTATCAATGGGAGAACTTAAAAATAATATTTGTCCATTTTGTAGACAAGGAATTTGCAAATCTGATATTCATTTAATTTCAAATGATGATACATTAAAAAAGAAAAAAGAAAATAAACACGATTTGAAAGACAAATTGGATGTACTAAGTGATTTAATAAAAAAGAAACCCGATGGTAGTTTTATGGTTTTTGCTAATTATGCAGAAACATTTAATAAAATTGAAGTAAGACTTAAAGAACTTAATATTCCGTATCATATTCTAAAGGGACAGGCAGGAACAGTTGCAAAATATATAGAAGATTTTAAAAATAAAAAAGTTAGAGTATTAATGTTAAATGCTCAATATTTTGGTGCAGGTATGAATTTACAAATGACTACGGATTTAATTATTTATCATCGTTTTACAAAAGAAATGGAAGAACAAATTATTGGTCGTGGTCAAAGATTAGGTAGAACAACACCATTAAATGTTTATTATTTAATTCACGATAATGAATCAACTAATATAGAAGATAAATTTAATTTTGAAGATGTTAAAGATATTCATTATTTAGATTGGATTGAACAACAAGAAAAAGAAAAGAATGAAAAACTACAAAAAGATAATTATAACGATGTCCAAATTGTTGTTGATTCTTATTCAAATGAGTTAGGTCAAATTAATGATAAATTAAATTCAATTCCACAAACAAAATTTGGTAATGACGATTTTATAGTTGTAAAAGGACGTAATGTTAAGAACGATGATGATGATTTATTAGATATTGATTATGCATCTGAAGAAGAAATAATTAAGATGAAAAAAACATCAAAAAATATCAAGACTAATGATAAAAGGAAACCTATAAAAATAATACAGAATAGTGAAAGTTCTTCAGATGATGAACTCAATATGGATGACTTTGTTAAAATTAAATAAAAATAGATACATAATATAATATTTTTATTTTGTTGTATTTATAATATTTTTTTATAGAATCGCTATTTAAAGTATTATTTAAAAATAAATTTATTAAATCAGGATTAATATCTACAATAATACTTTTACCATAAGAAATTATTAATTCTTTATTATTTTTTAATAAAAAGAAATTATCTTTGTTTAATTTTTTTTCAATATATAAAAAAGATTTAGTTTTATTTATTTTTGTCATATTGTTTTCTTTCAATTGTATAAATTCAAAATCATTAGGAATGAAACTATAACTATTATAAAATTTCAAAAAAAAATTACAACCCTGTTTTAATGAATTATCAAGTTTTATGTACTTTTTATAAACTTCAATAAAAGAATTAAAATCTGTTATTGCATCAGAATTTTTAAAAATAAAAAATTTATTAAACAAGTCTTTAACAATAAGATAAGCAATAATACCATTAATTTTATTTTGATTTAACTTATAATTATCAATTAATGAATTATTTAACGAAAAATCATTTATTATTTCTTTTTTTAATACTGAAATATTTTTAGGAGAATTACAAATAAATAATGTTTCTGGAGAAGAGTATTTATTATATTTATTTTCACTTAATAATATTGTATCATCATTCATTATTTCTTAAAATATAAATTATTTTTGATTATAAAAAATATCTAAAAACATATTGAACATGATAAAATCTAAAAAAAATAAAATAACTTTTATATAATATAAATTTATATAAGTAAACAATGGAATATCAATATAATATTATTAAAAATGAGAATATTTCAAAAAAAAATATTAAAGATACTCACTTTATAAATACAGATGATATAAATAGTCAAATTGGAGGCAAAAAAGAAAAAATAAAAAAAACAAATAAATCTTCAAAAGACAAACCTTCAAAAGACAAAACTTCTAAAAAAAAATCAAAAAAAGATAGCGAAAAAATATCCAAAGAAGTAAAAATAAAAAAAGGGTATAATCCTAGAAATATTTATGAAGATATAAAAATAAAGTTAGACCCAATCAAAGTTATTTTTAAATATAAGAATAATAATAGAAAAAATCAATATCAAACTTATATATTTGTTGGTACAATAGGAAGAAGATATGAAAAAATTTTTTCTAGAATTGAAAAACTGAGTTTATATGAAACTTTAAAAGAAATTACTTTAGAAGAAGAAAAAAGTTTGACAAATGGTTTTGGCGATAATTGGATACAAAAATTTTTTAATATTTACCATATCAGCGAATTTGTTAATAAAATAGAACAAAATAGTCAAATTAAAAGTGAATTATTAAAAAAGTATGATGATAGATGGTTGGCAAACTTAATTAATAGATTTAAAAATGATGTTGTATTTAAAAAAGTTAATTATTCTTATTCTGAATTAATTAAGTTTCAATACAAAGTTAAAATGGGTAAAAAATTAGAAAAAATGGAAATTGAAAAAGAAGACATTGAAGAATTAAATTTTAAAACTCAAACAAAGTCAACTAACATTCTATATTCCACACCAAACATCATGGATAAACAAAAAGGCGGATACCTAAACCAGTCAGGTGGATACCTAAACCAGTCAGGTGGATACCTAAACCAGTCAGGTGGATACCTAAACCAGTCAGGTGGATACCTAAACCAGTCAGGCGGAGATTTAGATGATTTAGGTGATGAACCTATGGAAGATTTGGATGATTTAGCTGAAGGAGAACAAGATATGGCAGATATTGGGGAAGCATATGATGCATTAGAAGAAGAAGCAGTTGCTGAAATTGCAGAAAAGGAAGCAGAACTAAATTTAGAAGAAATTGAAAAAATTTATCAACAAGATGAAGTAGATGAAAATTTAAAAAATACTACAAATTTAATTTCAAATATTATTGAGGATACAAATATTATTGAGAAAAAAGAAAAATATATGATAAATTTTACAGAAGAAAGAGAAAATGAATTAGATCATCAATTATTACAAGAAGCTTATGCCAAAAAATTCGTATATGAACAATATATTTATAAAGATGATACAATCAAAATGTTAAGAAATAAAATTACCTGTACTATTAAAAATAGTGATAAATTTGGTACTCAAAATTACATTATACCATCTAGAATGTATTTATGGTCTGAATATATCATAAATGGTAAAGTAGAAAAAGTTATGATTGGACAACGTTGGTTAAAAAAAAATGAACTCTTAAGTATAGATATAGAACCACTACAAATATCTAAATATGAAAATTTAGATGGTCCAATAAAAAATTTGAGAGATACTCTTAAAAGATATGGTGCAAAAATTAGAAGAGAGGATGAAGATTCCAATATTTTATTTGATTATGAAGATTACATTGTTAATAATGAAATATATATGATAGACATATATAATGAATTAGGAGACAAATACACAGGTAATCAAGAGAAAATAACAAATTTAACTGATACCTATTTTAAAATATATTTCCCAAAAATAAAAACAGAGGATATAAAAGGAATTATAAGTTATTTGGAGGGTGATACAAAAGTAGAAGATGTAAGAATAAAAAATACACTTGATACTTTATACAATGATTTAATTATAGAAAAAGAAATTACTGATTTGGTAGAAAGTACAAAAATAGATGAAATTAATGAATATACAAAAGTTTTTGAGGCAGGTAATTTTATTACTCAATCAGTAATACATGTAAATTTAGAAATTTATGATAAGCAACTTGAAGAAGAAAATAAAGAAAATATGAATAAACTCAACAAAGCAACTGGAGAATTTGGTCAACTAGCAATTCCAAAATTAGATTTATTTAGAATATTTAATGATTTTACTCCTACAGAAAGATATCCTTTTATTCAATATCAAATGGCAGATGGTCAAATAATTATTAAATATTTTGAAGAATATATGTACGAATTTTCCAAAACTAAAGAAAATATAGAAATGATTACAAAATGGTATGAAAATTCTCCATATGGTATTTCTTTTAAGGTAAAAATTAATGAAAATAAATATATGCCTATTAATATAAATGATATTGGTAAAATAGAATACAAAACTATTTTTAAAGAAGAAGATGAAGGTAATATCAATGATGTTATAAATACTTATGATTATGTAAAGGAATTAGTTGGTAAAATTAATGAAACATTAATTAATCATCCAAGAAAAGTATCAGTAAGAACACCTGAAAATTGGGAATTTAGATTTGCATTTATTAATTGTATTCAAAAGTTTAAATTACCTGACAATAAAATTATTAATCACAATGATTTATCAGATTTTGCAAGTTTCTTTTTTCCGTATGTCGCATTAGTAATAGAACCTAAAAAGAGAGTATCAAAAACTTCAAGTAAAGAGGAAAAATCAAAATATGGTTCTTATCTGAGATATAAGAGAGTATCAAAATTTGAAAATACAGGAAAAATAGAACAAAGAATTTTATCTTATATAAGAAATTTTGATTTTGAAGATGATATTTTAATTGATGAAATTTCCAAACAATTTAATATAACGACAGAAAAAGCTAAAGAAGAAGTTCAAAAAGTAAGAACAAACTTTCCAACTATCACTAAACTAAAAAAACCAATTAAAAAAATAGAATCAATGCCAAAAATAAAACCTCCTGGTATCGGTATAGATATTCAAGGAAGGGATCCCGAAAAATATAAAATTAGAATTAGTGGTGCCAGAGACCAAAAACAATTGGAACGAATTATTATTTTTATGAATATTTTAATTTATTTATATGGTGAAACTTATATATTAAAAAAACCAGATAGACAAGAAATTAAAGCAAAATTATCAAAACTTACAAATATAGCTAAAAGAAGAAATAAAGTTGATGAAATTGTGGATTATCAAAAAGAAGTAAATACATTAAAGCAAATGGCTCAACTTGATAAAAAACGTCTAGGTTTTACACCAGATGAAGGTCAAAATCAATATACCAGATCTTGCCAAAATTCTGGAACAGATAAAAAAAGAAGACCTAAACAAACAGTTATGAAAAATATATCAGAATTAGTAAAAAAAGGATATATATTAAACAAAAAAACAGGTGATTATGAAAAACGAGTTTTATTTAAAAAAAAAGGAAAAAGAGAAGGTGAAATGATTTTAAAAGCAATTAAGGTAGTTGCTCAAGATGAACAAGGAAATGCAAATGATATATTTTATACTTGTGATCCTGAAGACAACGGAGAACATATGTTTGTTGGTTTTTTGACAAAAAGTAATAATCCATTTGGCGAATGTATGCCTTGTTGTTTTAAAAAGAATAGAATGATTTCAAAAAAGAAAGAAACATTAGATTTTTATAAAAGATGTATGGGGGAGGCAGAAAAAGAAGAAGTTTCTAAACCAGTTTTAGCAGTTGGTGATATATTATATATTTTACAAGATACAAATAAGATACAAGAAAATAGATTAAGTGATTTACCAAAATTTATAGAATTATTTATGAATGCACAATTTAAGAAGAAAAAAGAAATTAAAAATCATTATTTATTAAAAACAGATGGTTATTATTTTAGATATGGTATTAAACAGGAAAATTATTCATTTTTGAATACACTTGAAATGATTCTAAATACTCCAATTGAAGAAATAAAAAATATTATTATAGAATTTTTCAAAAAAGATAGTGACCAGTTATATTATTATTCTCTAAATGATGGTGATATTAGAGCTGAATATCAAATTAATGATTTTTTAAATTTTATAAAAGAAAGTGAATTTATAGATTACTATTATTTAAAAGATATTTTGAAAATACCGGGATTGTTTACTAAAAATGGTATTTTTCCAATTGTTTTTAATAAAACAGCTCAAATAATAAAAAGAGGAAATGAAAAAGAAAAAATTAAAGAAGATTTTTATATTGATGTTGACCGAACAATGGTTGATGATTATGAATATTGTTTAGAACAAATGAATAACTTGGATTTACTTATAATGATTAAAGATACTAAATTTTATTATCCAATAGTTCAAATAATAAAACCTGAAGAATATTCAAAAAATATAGAAATAGAAAAACTCTTTAATAAGAATGAAACAAAAGATAAGCTTGTACAAGAAATTCAAAAATATTTTTCAAAAACAATACAAGATATACAAATTGACTACATAACTACAAATAAATCAGCAAGAGCAACCTATGTAATACTTTCAGAAATTGCAAAAAAAAATAAAGAATTTGCTGTAGCATTCCAAGTTGTTGATTCAAGATTTAAGTGTAAATATTTAATAACAAAAAATAATACGATTATTCCAGTTTTACCATCTGGTATTGTCAATGGAGTATCAACAATTTGTTTTAGTAATGCAACTGATGAAAAAATTAGAGGTGATTGTTTTTCAAAATTAAAATTCCATAATATTGAAAATACTAATGATAATCTAGAAAAAATATATAAATTATCAAACAAAAAATTAAATATTAAACCAATTGGTTTATTTTATGATTCTATAAATGAAGAAGATATTGTTACAATTATTGGAGTAAAAACTTCAAATGATGATTTAGTTCCAATTCAAAAAATAGAAATTTCTAAAAAAGATTTAGATAAAAATAAAGTTCAATATCAGAATAGACCACTATATCATGAATTAGATCAAAAATTAAATTTATATACCAAAGATAGTTTTCAAGTTATTGACAATAGAATTAAAAATGTAAATTTACAAAAATATAAAGATGAAGCATATCAATTATTTAGATTTGAATTATCTAATTTAATTAATACAAAAGAATATAACAACTATAGAGTAGAAATGAAAGAATTTATAAAACAAAAAAATATTGATCAATTACAAGATTTAATACTAAATATTTGTATTAATAAATTAGACGGAAAAATAATATCGAAAAATATAGTTGGACCAGAACTTGTAAAAATAATTGATGAAGTTCCAAATATTGATTATTATAAAATAGATAATCAAAGGAAAATATGTGGAATGTTAGATGAAAATAAATGTACTAATAATCCTCATTGTTCTTTTCATAATGGTAAATGTAGTGTAGCTCTTACACAAGAATATTTATTTGAATTTATAAAAAGATTATCAGTAGAATTAGTTGAACAAGAAATTAAAGCATTAGAAATGTTAAGAGAACAAAGATATTATATTTCAGATATAGTAGATTTTAATAATTTTACAGAGAGACCCGGACAAAAAATTATTAAAAGTACAAACACAAATTTATTAAAAATATTGACCGATATGTTTGGTAAGGAACATGTTCCTAAGATAGGAAGAAGATATTCTACAAAAAGAATAGAATTGGATTTACAAACTTTACAAAGTGAAAATCCTCTAAAAGATATTAAAGATGCATATCAACAAGCAATTATTCCTTATAATTATTCGATTACTAGAGCTTATTGCAATGGTTATTATTGGATTAAACATTCATTATATACTTTAGATGGTAAAAATTTAGGATTTTATTCAGAAATGCAAAATGAATTAATAAATAGATTTAGGTCACAAATAATAGATTGGTTAAATATTCCAGATAACATAGAAGAGTTAGAAAATTTAAATGAAAAAAGTAAAAATATTCTTAAAAATAAAATGTTATTTGTTAACAATAAAGAAAATAAAAGAATATTTATCAATTCATATATAGTAGAACTAATGGAAAAAGAAAAGGAAAGTAATTTAGGTTTATTAGAACTTTTTATATTAAACAAAATACATAATATTCCAATTTGTTTTATGATAAATGGATTTTCAAAATATTATATTGATAATAATATAATTGAAATAGATAATATAAGTAAATATCAAAATTCAAAAACTATATGTATAAATATTGAATTACATTCAGGCACATCTTACCCTTATGCAGTTGATGTAATATATTATAAATAAATTTATTATAAATGAATTTTTCCAACCATTTAAATTTTTTTTATATAAATGATAAATTTTATATAAATGATTTTTCATTTTATGCGTTTATTTTCTAGTCATATTTTAAATAAAATGACATCAAAAAATATAATAATAATTGAAGATGCAAAAATAGGAAAAGTAGATACTAATATTAATGTTCTAAAGATTGATGTACCTAGTATTAACTTACCAAATAATCACACTATTGATACAATTCCGAATTTAGTTCCAAGTGCACCAATAAAAAAACCAACCGATTTAATTAAAGAATTACTTCAAAATCAATTACCAAATATCAATCCTTCAAAAAAATTAAATTACAATGATTTAAAAAGAATAAGTAAATTTTTATCGTCATCAATATTTGATAAAAATAATTGTGCTTTATGGACTGGTTATATAACAAACGAAAAAAAAAATCAAACTAAAGGCATATATATTAATTTTTATTTTAATCAAAAAAAAATAGCTTTACACAGGTTACTATATTTAAATTATATTGGTGAAATCTTGAACACTGAATATATTAAATTTACTTGTGTAAACAAAGGTAAATGTTGCAATATTTATCATATGAATAAATTTACATATAATTTATCAGAACCCTATATAAAAGAAAATAACGAATTAAATACAACAGGAGTTCATATTATGCAAAATAAAAAAGATTTAATTTTAGAAATTTAAAAATTTTTTATGTAATATATAAATAAATAGATGGATACAAATATTAAAAATACAGAAGAAGAAAACATAAATTTAGGTGGTTTTCCACCAATATATAAAATTTCTAATGAATTAAAGAAAAAGAGAGAATTTAATAATAGTATAGAAACAATAAATAAAAATGTATTGAATAGTCTCAATATATTAAATGTCAAAAATATACTAAAAAAGTAAACGATATAAAATTTTTTATTAAAGTATAATATATTTATATATCAAATTAAATATAAATGAGTGATGAAGAAAATAATAAAGTTGATACATCAATAAAAGATGCACTTGAATATTATGATAATAATTGTGATAAATATAACAATTTTCTTAATAAAATAAAGTTTATAAAATTTGTTAATAATAATAATCAAACAGATGGAATTATTTTTTTGGATGAAAATAAAAAAGAATTATTAGTATCGTCCTATGAAATTTTGGGAATTTATTTACCTAAACAACATTTATGGAAATGGTCATGGTCAATACCAGCTTGGCATAAAAAATATACCTTTATTTCAAGAAAAATATTGGAATATGCTTTTAATTTAGATTATTCAAAAGAACATTTATTAAGGTCAAAATTAATAAATTCAAAAATTAAAATTATTAATAATTTACAATTAGATATTCATATAGCATTATCTTCATATATTGGTAAACAGCCATTAATTTTTAAATACTATAATATAGTTGATGATAACGAGGATGAAAATTCCAATGAAGTAAATGATGCAAATAACGAAAAATTAATTGAATATTCTTCTGATAATAGAGATTATAACGAAAATTATATGGTTATATATTTCTTTATTTTAAATCATAAAGATATTGAATTGTAATTAAGCGGGAGTATATAATTCACTAGGAATTTCACTCTTTTTATAAAAACTTATGCTCGGACTATATGAAATACCAATAGAACTATCAATAGATAAATAATACCAGATACCCAAAAATAAAATACCTAGTCCGCCTAATACCATAGCCAATGTATTATAATTTGATGTTCCCATATAACTATTTGAAGGATTAGAAATTTCATAAGTAATTTGAATTTGATTATTTGCAGGTCTAGAATAGTCATTAGAAACATTAAATTCTTTTTTATAACTAGTTCCGTCAATTTGATAATCTAAACCTAATATACATCCAGTAGAACTACAATTTAAATAATCTATGTTAGTATAAAGTGTATTCCAATTACTTTCGCCAATATAAACAACAGTTGCAATTGCAAAAAAAGCAATACTGATAATTAAATTTGTTGTATTATTATATTCAAATTCACCTCCAGTTTGAACAATCATTTTCATAATATCAGATGTTGTGTTTTCTGAATTATTAAATTGCATATCAGTTAAAGACAACGATAATAAATCTTTATTCATAAAATGTTTTATATATTATAAATATATTATTTTTTTGAATAGTATATTTTTCAAAAAAATATTTTTAACATAATTTTTTATTTTGTATAGGTGTTAAAGTAGAATAATTCCACATAAAAGGATATTTTGGAATTTCTAATGGGTCTCCTCGTAAATCATAAGACATATTAGTAGTTTGTCCAACACGAGAATTCCAAAAAGGCCAATTTGTTTGTTTTACACTATATTGTAAAGGTTCGACTGGAGGACCAGACCAGTAAACCAAAAAATATTCATTTAGATTTTCTTGACGAATGTAAAAATATATTAGAACTAAAATTAAAATAAGTATAAATATCATGATATAATAAATCTATAGTAAAATTTTGTAAAAATTGAAAATAAGTTATTTTAACACATAAAGATATCAACAATTATAAGTTATGGATAAATTTTTAAGTTGTGAATTTAAAGAAGCAAGAAAGGCACGTTATGAAAATAATAAATTAATAAATAATGTGTCTAATTATGGTGCAAAAACAGGTGATATTTTATTTGTTGGAAGAAATGGTGAATATCTAAATATTGCAGTTCAAATATTTAGCCAAATTGATTGTTTGTTTAATGACATAAATGTTCATAAGATTTACTTAAATATAGAAACAAACTATGTAAATAATATGGAAATTATCAATAAATTTAATTTAATAAATGTCTATCAAAAATACCAAAATGAAATATTTAGATTTATTGTTGATAAATTTTTGGAAATAAATGAAATAAATAAATTTTATAACGACTATCCTAAGATCACAAAAAATTTTACTAAGGATAATGATTTAATAAGTATAGCTAAACGAATAAAATATGATTGTCACGAATTATTACCAGTTAAATTAAAAGTTGTAAATTGTGGTTCATTATTACCAGAAAATTGGTTATACAAAGAATTTGACAATGGAGAAGAATTTCATAAAGCAATTGATAAACTTGAATCAAGAATAAATAAACCACCTGTCACCTATTTATGCAATTATTGTATGTTGATTTTACAAAGTAAACAAGAACCTAAAGTAAATGAAATAAAAGATATCTCTAATGTATGGTTATTACAAGAAAATTATAAATTTAGTAAAGTTACTATTTTACCAGAAAATACTACTAATTTAACTTGGATATCAGTAAATTTTAAAGATAAACCAATCTATATTATTTATAATCCTTTATCAATATTTAATTCAAAACCTGAATTAAAATCATTATCTATTGGCTACAATTGTTCTCTTCTTCAAAAAAGTATAAGAAGAGGTATCGGTTGTTATAATTCATTAATGTTGTCTATTAATAATTTATCATCAGCTAGACCTTTTAATAATCCAGAATATAATTATGCATTAGTTTCTGGTTCTAAACAATTAGTTTGGAGAATGTTTATTAGTATTATAGAGGATGTTTGTATTTACAAATCAAATGAAGATTTAGATATATTTGATTTAGTTGCTTATTCCAAAATATTTGCTGAATTTCCAGAAAAAAATATCCATAATGATTTACTAAATAAAATAAAAATTTTAGCAACTAAAATACTTTTTATTAATTACTATGTCGACTTTAGAAAATATGAATGTGTAAATGATTTTAAAATATCAACTCGTTATCATCAAGCATTGTTTATTGCAAATGAATATATGCCAGGTATGGCAGGTGATAAAAAAATGATAAAATCTCTTGAAACTTGGCTAAATTTTTGTGATGAAAATAAATATATAATGTTAGATTTAGATAAAGTTATTGTGACAAAAGACAAGATAAAACCAAATGAAATAAGTGATTTAATTTTAAGATGTAATGCAAATGACCATCATTGTAATCCAGAAATTATTTCGGATTATCATAATTTAATGTATGATGGTAAAATAAAATTAGAAGATTGTTCAAAACTAATATGGGATTGTAATTCTTCTTTTAATTATAGATACCACAAATTTAAGTGCAATGAAGATTTATTATTTTTACAATTTATAAATAATAAAAATATTGATAGTGACATAACAAATATATTAAAAAATAAAAATTTAAATGATACAAAAGATAAAAAATACGATATTATTTTTAATTTGATAAACAATTCATTTAATTTAGAATATCAAAAACTTTTATTTTCACAAAAAATGTTGAAGTTAAAACAAATAGAAAAAGTAAACAGCAAAAATATAAATTGTAGAAATGTCATACAAATTTTATTGTCAAATAGTTATAACAATAATATATTTTTTAATAATAAAAAGACAATTCCAATATATACTTTTGATAAATTAAAATTTAAAATAGGAGAAACTATATATGATTGTGAAGATAACGAGGAAATTTATAAGAAAATATTTCAAAAATATACTTCTTCACTTAATGGTCAAATTATAAAACTTGATAAATTTACACAATCAATAATTAATTTTAATAAAACAAATATTAAATTAGGTTTTATAAATGATACAATTACTTTCGACGATTCATCAATTATTACATTTACAGACATATATGAATATAAAATAAATGTAAAAGAACTAGATAAGTTTTTAAAAAAAACAAAAATGAACAATTATGAAATAAAAACAGGTAATTATATTTATGATACTCTAAAACAGACATTAGAACAAAAACCAAATAAGTTTCAAAGTTGGCTAACACAAAAAGCTTTGAGTAAAC
>Ga0194133_10000977_pt1 | contig 54126 bp, 49 predicted proteins | sample TA2KigOf40mmetaG_FD_155448 | JGI IMG/M metagenome (GOLD analysis project Ga0194133, IMG submission 155448) | Freshwater microbial communities from Lake Tanganyika, Tanzania - TA2015055 Kigoma Offshore 40m | ecosystem: Environmental > Aquatic > Freshwater > Lake | place: Tanzania: Lake...
GACACCGTGATTTCCCGGGCAACCGGCCGAGCAGCTTGCTGATGCTCGACCGTCTGGATCCCGCCAGCTTGGGGGCACTGATCGCCTTGCATGAGCACCGGGTGTTTACCAGTGGCTCGATCTGGGGCATCAATAGTTTCGACCAGTGGGGTGTTGAACTGGGCAAGGTGCTGGCCGCCGATTTGCAACAACGCCTGCGCAGCGGCGATGTTGCGGGTCTTGATGCATCGACTGCCGGTTGTATCGCGCGTTTGCGTCGCTGAGGATCGCCGTCGAGGTTGGCTTTTGTCTTCCGCGCTGCAGCGGTTATTCAAGGGGGCTTACACTACAGAAATGCGCCAGTGGTTGATTTGCGTGTTGATCGGTTTGCTGCCTTTTCAGGCATGGGCCCTCACGCCTACCATGCTCGCTGAAGGCACTGCGGTGGCCGTCCACGGTTCGGATCCTCCTTGTCATGCCGTCGACGCAGGGGAAACGCCGCAACATCATGCCGAGGTCAAGGTGGCATGCGAGGTCTGCCCGTCTTGTGATTTGTGTCATCTCACTCCCCCGCTGCTCGTGGCTGCTGCTGTGCATGTGGCCGCATTCCCCCACGGCTTGCCCGTTGGACGACCCGCCCTACTTTTAGGCCGGCATTGGCCGCCCCCCTTGGAACCGCCTCGCGTCTGAAGGATTTGCGACGGCACGGCCCGTGTCGTCTTGATCCATCATGATCCGGCTTGTGCGCCGGACAGCCGTAGGAGGATTCCATGTTTTTTTACACGGGTGCCTGGCACCGTACTTGTCTTTTCTGGGCGTCTTTGCCCCTGATCCTTGGCGCGTGGGCCCCTGCCGGCGCCCAGGGCCATGCGGGTCATCAGGGGGTCACGCCTGCCCCCGACGAAGCGGCCTTGATCGAGCGCTGGCGTCGCGCCCATGAGGCCGTAGGTCAGTTCCCGCGCGGTCATGCCGATCTGCTGCGCTGGGAGCAGACTCATCTGTCCAAAGCGGGGGCGATGCCGGCTGTATCGGGGACGCTCGGCCGTGCACGCGCCGTCGAGCTGGCTTTGCGCGATACACCCACGCTGCTCGAAGGCCAGGGTTTGAATCAGCTCGAGCGCGCACAATTGCGTCGCAAGGTGTGGCAGCAGAGCCTGGAGGTCGAGCGGGCCTGGGTGGATGCGGTCATAGCGAGCCAGGTCCTGGAGCAGGCCAAGCAGGCGGTGGAGACGGCCGAGATCGGCGCCGAACTAGCGCGTCGCATGCTCGCGGTGGGCCACTGGAGCCGGGCGCGTCAAATGCAGGAAGAGCTGCCCTTGTGGCAGGCGCGCACCCGGCTGTCTCAGGCCCGGTGGACGCAGGCCCAGGCGGCGCAAAAGCTGTGGCAGCACTTGGGGGGCTTTCTCGGCCGTGATGAGTTACAGGCCCAGTTGCCTTTGCAGTGGGCCGAACCTCTGCCCGCCGTCACGCTGAATCTGGAGCAGGCGCAGACGCAAGCCTTGCAGGCGCATCCGCGCTGGGGCCTTGTGGAAGGACAGGCGCAGCTGCGATTAGCGGCGCTGGCGCCTGCGCAGCTTCAGGCGGGGCGCGAAATCATTGAGCGCGTGGTCGGTGCGCGCGGTACTACGGAGCCGGCTCGCATCGACGCGCGTACCGGCCTGACCCATGCACAGATTGAGGCCCTGCAGGCACAGGCGGCAGCCGACCGCCTGAAGCGACAGATCCAGGCCGATGTAAGCGTGGCCCTCGAGGCCTTCAAGACATCTTCGGAGCAGTCCCGCCAGACTCAGTCGGAATTGGTACGCCTGGCCAGCGCAGCCGAGCAGGAAACCCTCTGGCGCTACAACGGTATGTTAGCCAGCACCTGGCAGCTGCTGGCCAGTGCCCGCCATCGCATGGAGGCGGTCGAAGCGGCGCTACAGGCGCGGCGCCAGGCTTGGCATGCCTATCTGGATTTGCAAGCTGTGCTGGCCGGTTTACCTTACAACGGTGGGCTTGATCTCGCATCAAGCGGCGCCTCTGGCAGTCCCAGGGAGGGGCACTGATCATGCAACGACGAGATTTTTTCAAGCAGGCTGCCGCCGGCGTGTCGGCCACGGCTGCGGTGGCCACGGCGGTGGTCAGCCGACCGGCTTTGGCTGCATTGCCTGAGCCGGTGCTGCGTCACACACCACAGACTGCAGCGCCCTGGTTGCCCCCTGGGGTGACCGGTGCCGGTTGGCCTTATCGCCCCGTGGTCACCCTCAACGGCTGGACCCTGCCCTTTCGCATGAAGGATGGTGTCAAGGAATTTCATCTGGTGGCCGAGCCGGTCGTACGCGAGATGGCCCCTGGATTCAAGGTCAATATGTGGGGTTACAACGGCCAGAGCCCGGGGCCGACGATCGAGGTGGTCGAGGGCGACAAGGTTCGCATCTTCGTGACCAACCGGCTGCCTGAGCACACCACGATCCATTGGCACGGTCAGCGTCTACCCAACGGCATGGATGGCGTCGGCGGCTTGAATCAAAAGCAGATCCCGGCGGGCAAGACTTTCGTCTACGAATTTACCGCCAAACGACCTGGAACCTTCATGTACCACCCGCATGCTGACGAGATGACGCAGATGGCCATGGGCATGATGGGCTTGTGGATCACCCATCCGCGCCACGCGCATCCGCATATCGACCCCGTCGATCGGGACTACGCTTTTCTAATCAATGCCTTTGATATTGATCCGGGCAGCTACACGCCCAAGGTCAACACCATGCTCGATTTCAACATCTGGAGCTGGAACAGCCGCGTTTTTCCCGGCATCAGCCCCCTGGTAGCGCGATGGGGCGACCGGGTGCGCGTGCGCTTTGGCAACCTGACCATGACCAACCATCCGATTCATGTGCACGGCATCGAGTTTGAGGTCACGGGAACCGACGGCGGGCCGGTGCCACGCAGTGCCCGCTGGCCCGAGGTGACCACCGATGTCGCGGTTGGGCAGATGCGCCAGATCGAGTTCATTGCCGACGAGCCTGGAGATTGGGCCATGCATTGCCACAAGAGCCACCACACCATGGGTGCCATGGGTCACGATGTGCCGACCCTCATCGGTGTCGACCACCGGGGTCTGGTGCAGCGCATCCAGAAGCTCATTCCTGATTACATGGTGATGGGCGAGCGTGGCATGGCCGACATGGGCGAGATGGAAATGGAGTTGCCGGAGAACACGCTGCCGATGATGACTGGCACCGGTCCCTACGGCCCGATCGAGATGGGAGGCATGTTCACCACGCTCAAGGTCCGCGCAGATCTTGCCGCTGATTCCTATGCCGATCCGGGCTGGTATGAACAGCCCCCGGGCTCGCAGGCCTTTGAATATCAGGGCAGGCTCGCGCAAGAGCTGATTCGTCCCCCCGCCTCCGGCGCGGCGGGCGGTAATGCTCAGGGCAGCGTACGCAAGCCTTCAGGCCCCCATTCTTCTCATTAGGTTTCATGAAAGGAGTTGCCATGTTTTTACCTCTGCGCTCGCTGCTTTGTCTGGCCCTGGTGTTGGCCGTACCGGCCTGGGCACACACGGCCCACAAGCACTCGGCCGCTGTCAAAGCGGGTCCACCCGAGCAGAAGCAATGGGGCATCGCCGGTGACCCGGCCAAGGTCAGTCGAACCATCACCGTCCGCATGGGCGATGACATGCGATTTGTGCCGGCCCAGATCAAGGTACGGCTGGGGGAGACGGTACGGTTGATCGCAGTCAACCGGGGCAAGCTGATGCACGAGATCGTGATCGGTACGCCCGACGAACTGCAAGCGCATGCCAAGATGATGGAAAAGCATCCCAATATGGAGCATGATGAACCTTACATGGCCCATGTCGAGCCCGGCAAGCGCGGGCAGATCGTCTGGACCTTCAATCGGGCGGGTAGCTTCGAATATGCCTGCCTGATCCCGGGGCATTTCCAGGCCGGCATGATGGGGAAAATCATCGTTGAGTGAAAGCTAAGCAGGAGTTGCGTATGCAAAGACGACCGGCCTTGGCCGCCCTGACCGTGGCGTTAGCAGCGCCTTTCGCTTTGGCCCAGAGTGGGCGGACGCAGCCGCTGGTGCAGGTCTGGAAAGACCCGCAGTGCGGCTGCTGTCAGGAGTGGGTGGAGCATTTGCGGGCCCATGGATTTGCCGTTGAGGTTCACGATGTGGGCAACACCGCGGCGCGCAAGCGACTGGGCATGCTGGAAAAGCTCGGTTCCTGTCACACCGCCGAAGTGGGCGCTTATGTGATCGAGGGCCATGTGCCTGCCCCTGACATCCAGCGTCTGATCAAGCAGCGCCCGGCTGCGCTGGGGCTGGCCGTGCCTGGGATGCCGATAGGCAGCCCGGGCATGGACGGGCCGGTTTACCAGGGCCGCCGGGATGCCTATCAGGTGCTGCTGGTGCAGCGCGACGGAGGCACGAGCGTGTTCGCGCGCTATGCAGCCTCCGGGCCGGTTCGGCCGGCCTCGGGCTCCGAGGCAGACAGCGCTGTGCTGCCTTGGACGATGGCCGAAGTGCGCCGGGTGGACATTGCAGCGCGCAAGCTCTCTTTGCGCCACGAACACATCAAAAATCTCGACATGCCGCCCATGACCATGGTTTTTCAGGTCCGCGAGGGCGTGGCTTTGGACAAGCTGCAGCCGGGACACCGCATTCGCTTTCAGGCGCTGCAGGACAAGGGGGCTTACTGGGTGGTGGGACTGCAGCCGGCGGCGCTGTGAGGCCGGGCGGCGGCAAGGGCAGGGGGCTTGGCCCCGGCCTCCCTGCCGCCCGTAACTGTTGTCCTGGCCCATGGCGACCTCTGGCCGGGTCCTCAATCCGGTGATCGATCATGAAAAAACCCCGCGAGGTTTGCACCTCGTGGGGTTTTGGGGTCAGGACAGGGCGCCGTCGCACCCTGATCGCAGCGACCGGACTGATTACATGCCCATGTCGCCCATGCCACCCATGCCGCCCATGCCACCGCCGGGCATGCCGCCGCCGGCAGGAGCGTCGTCCTTCGGGGCTTCAGCCACCATGGCCTCGGTCGTGAGCATCAGCGATGCGACGGACGCGGCGTTTTGCAGCGCGGTGCGGGTCACCTTGGTCGGATCCAGAATGCCCATCTCGATCATGTCGCCGTAGGTGTCGTTGGCGGCGTTAAAGCCGTAGTTGCCCTTGCCGGCCAAGACCGCGTTGACCACCACCGAGGCTTCGCCGCCGGCGTTGTAGACGATCTCGCGCAGGGGCGACTCGATGGCCTTGAGCACCAGCTTGATGCCAGCGTCCTGGTCGGCGTTGTCACCCTTGATGGCGCCAGCCGATTGCTTGGCGCGCAGCAGGGCCACGCCTCCGCCGGCCACGATGCCTTCTTCCACCGCAGCGCGGGTGGCGTGCAGGGCGTCTTCCACGCGGGCTTTCTTTTCCTTCATCTCGACTTCGGTGGCGGCACCGACCTTGATGACGGCCACACCGCCGGCCAGCTTGGCCACGCGCTCTTGCAGCTTCTCGCGGTCGTAGTCGCTGGTGGCCTCTTCGATCTGCACGCGGATCTGCTTGACGCGCGCCTCGATGTCAGCGGCAGCGCCGGCGCCGTCGATGATGGTGGTGTTTTCCTTGGCCACTTCGATGCGCTTGGCCTGACCCAGATCGGCCAGGGTGACTTTCTCGAGCGTCAGGCCCACTTCTTCGGCGATGACCTTGCCACCGGTGAGGATGGCGATGTCTTCCAGCATGGCCTTGCGACGGTCGCCAAAGCCCGGGGCCTTGACGGCGACCACTTTGAGGATGCCGCGCAGGGTGTTGACCACCAGGGTGGCCAGGGCTTCGCCCTCGACGTCTTCAGCAATGATCAGCAGCGGACGGCTGGCCTTGGCCACTTGCTCGAGCGTGGGCAGCAGGTCGCGGATGTTGCTGATCTTCTTGTCGTAGAGCAGCACGAAGGGGTTGTCGAGCAGGGCGGCCTGCTTCTCGGGGTTGTTGATGAAGTAGGGCGAGAGGTAGCCGCGGTCGAACTGCATGCCTTCAACGATGTCGAGCTCGTTTTCGAGCGACTTGCCGTCTTCCACGGTGATCACGCCCTCTTTACCCACCTTGTCCATGGCCTTGGCGATGATGTCGCCAATGCTCGAATCGCTGTTGGCCGAGATCGAGCCGACCTGGGCAATTTCCTTGGAAGTGGTGGTGGGCTTGGAAGCTTTTTTCAGCTGCTCGACCAGGGCGGTGACCGCCTTGTCGATGCCGCGCTTCAAGTCCATCGGGTTCATGCCGGCGGCCACATACTTCATGCCTTCGCGCACGATGGCCTGGGCCAGCACGGTCGCGGTGGTGGTGCCGTCACCGGCGTTGTCGCTGGTCTTGGAAGCGACTTCCTTGACCATCTGCGCGCCCATGTTCTGCAACTTGTCTTTCAGCTCGATTTCCTTGGCCACGGACACGCCGTCCTTGGTCACGGTGGGGGCGCCGAAGGAGCGCTCGAGCACCACATTGCGGCCTTTGGGGCCCAGGGTCACTTTCACTGCATTGGCCAGGATGTTCACACCCTCGACCATGCGGGCACGGGCGTCGCCGCCGAAAACTACGTCTTTTGCTGCCATTTGATTTCTCCAGATTCAGTTCAAAAAAGATATCTTGATCAGTTGGGGGCAGAGCAAGTTTCGCGATGCGTCTCTTGGTCTGTCCCTCAAAATCACTTGATCTCGACCACGGCGAAGAGGTCTTCTTCCTTCATCACCAGCAGCTCGTCGCCGTCCACCTTGACGGTCTGGCCGCTGTATTTGCCGAACAGCACGCGGTCACCGACTTTCACGCCCAGGGCCTTGACCTCGCCTTTGTCGTTGGCCTTGCCAGGTCCAACAGCCAGGATTTCTCCTTGGTCAGGCTTTTCCGCGGCACTGTCCGGGATGACGATGCCAGAGGCAGTCTTGGTTTCGTTTTCGATACGCTTGACGATCACGCGATCGTGCAGGGGGCGAAGCTTCATTGGATCTCCGAACTAAGGTTGTTGTTGAACACTGCCGGCCGAGTCGAGCGGCACGGCCAGTTGGGTTGAGACGAAGCGCAGCGTGTTGTTAGCACTCAGCGCTGTCGAGTGCTAATTATGGGGGGTCAGGCCAAGTTTTTCAAGAGGGGGTCAAGTGCCCCATCGAACCGGAGGGAATGGCTGGATAAGCTTCTTGACTTGAACTTTTGCTCGGTCAAGGAGAGCACTTTTATATTTATTTAAGTAAAACCCCGGGGACTTCATCAAAAAATGCCCCCTTTTTTCTTAACATGCTGGGGCTGTCTCCGGTTTCAAGCAGTGACCGGCACAGCCTCTCTGCGAGGTCGCCCCGAGGTCTTCATCGGCTTCGGGAGCAAGCGGCTTGCTTAGGGCCCGCCTGCCGGCGGGCTTTTTTTTCGGAGATGCCCGGCATCGGGCTTGAATCTTCGCGGCCGTAGCCGATACCTCACTTCTGAAGTGCTAATTTCGCCCGTCTTAGGGACGGCTTTTCGGGGCAGGCAGCCCGGTTGAGCCGCCGGGCTTGCCTGCCATCGATCGATCGTCATGAGCCAAGAAGTCTCCGCCGATGAACTCAGGGCGCGCCGACAAGCGGCCGGCCTGGACCTTGTCGTGCTTGCCCGCCGATTGAGTCTGTCCCCGGCTCAACTGATGCAACTCGAGACCGGCCAGGATAGTCTTTTCTACAGTCCAGCCATACGGCGGCAAGCTGCCCTGAAGGTCTGCCGGTATCTGGACGCGCAGATTCAGAGGCCGGCAGCTGAGCGCAGGGCCTGAGCCTTGTCGGTGCGCTCCCAGCTGAACTCGGGCTCGTCGCGCCCGAAGTGGCCGTAAGCGGCCGTCTTCTCGTAAATCGGGCGCAGGAGGTCGAGCATCTGGATGATGCCCTTGGGCCTCAAATCGAAGTGTTCCTTGACCAGAGCGGCGATTTTTTCGTCGGGTATGACCCCGGTGCCCTCGGTGTAAACGGTCACATTCATCGGCCGGGCCACCCCGATGGCATAAGCAACCTGCACCTGGCATTGCCTGGCCAGTCCGGCGGCCACCACATTCTTTGCCACATACCGTGCGGCATAGGCGGCGCTGCGGTCCACCTTGGAGGGGTCCTTGCCCGAGAAGGCGCCCCCGCCGTGGGGGCAGGCACCGCCGTAGGTGTCGACGATGATCTTGCGACCCGTCAGTCCGCAGTCGCCCTGGGGGCCACCGATGACGAAGCGGCCGGTCGGGTTGATGAGGTATTTGGTCTCCTCGGTCAGCCATTCCTTGGGCAGGACCGGCTTGATGATCTCCTCGCGGATCGCTTCATAGAAGCTGTCCTTGAGCTGGGTCGAAGTTTCGCTCTGGTCAGGGCTGTGCTGAGTCGAGAGCACCACGGTGTCGATGCTGTGCGGCTTGCCGTCGACATAGCGCATCGTCACCTGGCTTTTGGCGTCCGGGCGCAAGAAGGGCAGGCGGCCGTCCTTACGCAGTTGTGCCTGGCGTTCGACCAATCGATGCGCGTAGTGGATGGGTGCGGGCATGAGCTCGGGCGTCTCATCGCAGGCGTAGCCGAACATCAGGCCCTGGTCGCCGGCGCCAATATTGAGGTAGTCGTCGGACGCACGGTCGACGCCCTGGGCGATGTCATTGGACTGCTTGTCATAGCAGACCATGACGGCGCAACCCTTGTAGTCGATGCCGTACTCGGTGTTGTCGTAGCCGATGCGCTTGATGGTGTCGCGTGCGACCTGGATGTAGTCCACATGCGCGTTGGTGGTGATTTCGCCAGCCAGCACCACCAACCCTGTGTTGCACAGGGTCTCGGCGGCGACCCGCGAGCGCGGGTCTTGCTTGAAGATGGCATCCAGGATGGCATCGGAAATCTGGTCAGCCACCTTGTCGGGATGGCCCTCGGAAACCGATTCGGATGTAAAGAGATAGTCGTTTGCCATGAAAACTCCAAGAAATGTGTGGTGGCTCGGCGCGTTGCCGGCTTCGGAGTCACGGCGAACGCTTTAGCAGTTTGGATTTAATGTCGCCCTGCAAGTAGTTCAATAACTCGGCGACGGTCATCATTATAGGCGGGCAGGGCAGTCCTCTGCCGGTTCTGCGCGCCGGCATGCCCTTCTACACTTGCGCCCTCTACCTGCCTTCTTTGACCGTCTCAATGACCTGGGTGTTTCGCTTTTTCTCCCGTTGGCCCTTGCCCGCTTTGCATGCAATCGGCGCGGTTTTGGGCTGGTCGGTCTGGTTGTGTTCACCGGCTTACCGGCGTAACTTTCGGGCGCAGGTCAGCCAGGCTGGCCTGCACTTCGCCCAGGCGCGCCCAGCGATAGCCGATGCCGGCCGCTTGGTGGCCGAACTGCCGCGCCTGTGGCTGCGCCCACACGACCAAAGCTGCCTGCCCGAGGTGCAGGTGCAGGGCCGCCAGTGGGTCGATGCGGTGCGCGCCCAGGGGCGGGGCGTGATTTTTTTCTCGGCCCATTGCGGCAGCTTCGAACTGGCCCCTCAGGCCCTGGCCGAGTTGTACGGGCCGGTGACGGCGCTTTACCGGCCCTCGCGGCAGCCGTGGCTGGCCCGCCTGATGCTGGCCAGCCGGCAACGACCGGGTTTGTCCATGGCGCCAGCCAGCCTAGCCGGCATTCGTCAGATGCTCAAGGCCTTGCGCAGCGGCGGCGCGGTGGCCTTGCTCACCGACCAGGTGCCGCCCGACGGCTGGGGTCTGTGGGCCCCGTTCTTCGGCAAGCCCGCCTACAGCATGACTCTAGCGGCCAAGCTGGCCTTGCAAAGCGGGGCGGCGCTGATACCGGTGCGCACCGAGCGATTGCCCGGCGGTCGGGGCTATGACCTGCAATTTTTACCGCCGGTGGTCGGTTTTCAAGATGTGCCCGCCCCCGACCTGATGACCGCCGTGACCTTGGTCAATCAGGCCAACGAGGCCCTGATCCTGAGCCTTCCCGGGCAATACCTCTGGGCGTATGCGCGCTACAAGCAACCGCGTCGCGAGGCGTCCGTGCCTGCAGCCGCATCATGAGCGTGTTGCAGCGGGCATGGACCGGCCTGGGCCTGGGCCTGATGCGTCTTCTGGCGCTGTTGCCCTTGCCTGCGTTGCGCCTATTGGGGGCGGTGCTGGGCGGCGTGTTGTACCGTCTGGTGCGATCGCGGCGGCATGTTGTCCTGGTCAACTTGGGCCTGTGCTTTCCGCACTGGTCGCAGGCGCAGCGCGAGCGGGTGGCGCGCGAGAGCTTTGTCTACCTGGCCCAGTCCTGGCTGGACCGCGGCTGGCTTTGGCATGCCCCGCAAGCCTTGGTTCGCAGCCGACTGCGTTTTCATGGGGCCTTGGGTGAGTTCGATGGGCTGGAGCCGACCATCGTTTTTTGCCCACACTTCTATGGCTTGGATGCGGCTGCAGCTGCGATCAATATGAACATCGATCGCGAATTCACTTCGATCTACACCCCGCAAGCCAATCCTCAGGTCGACGCCTGGATCAAGGCCGGTCGCTTGCGTTGGGGCCGGGTCAGGCTGTACCAGCGCACCGATGGGGTCAAAGCCAATGTCGCCGGGCTGCGTGGTGGCCAGGTGCTCTATCTTTTGCCCGACATGGATTTTGGGCCCGACGGTTCGGTTTTCGTACCGTTCTTTGGCGTGCCGGCGGCCACGGTGCCTTCAGTGGCCCGCTTCGCCCGTCTGGGCAAAGCCAAGGTGATTACTGTGGTGCCGCGCATGACCCAGACCGGTTATGACATCGAGATTCTGCCGGCCTGGGATTGTTATCCCACCGGCGATTTGCAGGTCGACACCGCGCGTGGCAACCAGTTGCTTGAGACCCTGATCGATCGCATGCCGGCCCAGTATTTTTGGGTGCACCGTCGCTTCAAGAGTCGACCGCCCGGGCAGGCGCCGGTCTATTGATGCAGGGGCTGAACTGGGAGAGCCGCCGGTTCGTGGGTCCATTGCCACAGTCGCAGGGCCGCCTCTTCTATGCCCTGGCGCTTGAGTGCCGAGAAGAGCTGTGCTTGACCCCCGCCGGTTTGAAGACGGGCGATCGATAAGGCTTTTGTGGCCTGGGCGCGGGTCAGTTTGTCAGATTTGGTCAGCAGGACCAAGAGCTTGAGCCCCTCGACGATGCGGGGGCGGATGACCTCCAGCAAGATTTCGTCGAGTTCGGTGATCCCCTGTCTGGGATCGACCATCAGCACCACTGCGCGCAGATTGGGCCGGGTCATGAGGTACTGGGCCATCACACGCTGCCAGCGCAGCTTGGCTTCCCGGGGTACCGCTGCATAGCCATAACCCGGCAAATCCGCTAACACCGCATCGGTGATGCCTTGCTTGCCCAGGGCGAAAAGATTGATGCTCTGGGTGCGGCCTGGGGTACGCGAGGCGAAGGCCAGGCGGTGCTGTTGGGTCAGCGTGTTGATGCAGGTTGATTTGCCAGCGTTGGATCGCCCGACGAAAGCGATCTCCGGCGCTTCGAGCGCGGGTAAATGTTCGAGCTGGGGCGCCGTCGTCAGAAAACGGGCGGTGTGCAACCAGCCCAGGGCCACTTTGGAATCGATGGGCTCAGCCGCGGTCATGGGAGTTTTCTGGGGTGGGGTGGACGGGTTGTTTAGACCTGGCCGCCGTTGTGGCACTCAGGGTTTGAGCGGTGCCGATCGGCTCCATTGTAAAATCAGGGGTCCGTTGGTCGGCCGCCCGCCCGACGCTCAGTTTTTGTCCCTTTCCGAGCATTCGTATGAAGCTGTCTGCCCCCCTCTTCCTGGTCGCCCTGCTGTCTGCTTTTGTGTCTGCCTCCCATGCCCAAGGCAGCGCTGCCAAGGCATCGGCCAAGCCGGATCTGGTCGCGGGCGAAGCCAAATACGCGGCCCAGTGCGCCGCCTGCCATGGCGCAGATGGCAACTCTGGATCGCCGGTCAACCCCAAATTGGCTCAGCAGCACCCTGAGTATCTGGTCAAGCAGTTGCGGGAGTTCAAGGGCGGCGTGCGCAAGAATGCGATCATGCAGGGGCTCGCTGCTGGCCTGACCGACGAGGACATGCGCAACATTTCCTACTGGCTGGCCAGCAAGAAGGCCAAACCGGGCTTTGCCAAAGAAAAAGATCTGGTGGCGCTGGGCGAGCGCATTTACCGTGGTGGTATCGCCGACCGTCAGATTGCCGCTTGCGCGGGTTGCCACACGCCCTCGGGCGCAGGCATTCCAGCCCAGTATCCCCGCTTGTCGGGTCAGCATGCCGAATACACCGCCGCTCAATTAAGCGCCTACCGTGACGGAGTCCGCGGTAACAGCGTGCAGATGAGCCAGGTGGCGGCCAAGCTCAACGACCGGGAAATCCGGGCGCTGGCCGACTATGTGGCTGGCCTGCGCTGAGCCACCCTGTGACAGCCAGTTGCCGTTAAGGTCTTTTGCGTCTTCCCTTGTACGACCAGCCGCACAGCGGCTACAGTGTGGGCAGACCGGTCAAAAACGACCCTCTCGTCTAAGAATGAGTTCCACAAAAAGGCGGGTCTTTCAAAACGAAGGGCCCGCTTTTTTCTTGCCTGTTAATCGACTCCTATGAGCGCCACTGACATTGACACAGGCGGCAGCCTTTCGACCTCTGGGGCCGGACGGGGCTGGCTTGAGCTGCTGTCTTCAATGCGTTTTGCGATCTCCCTGCTCACGGTGATCTGTATCGCCTCGGTCATAGGGACAGTGATCAAGCAGGGCGAACCGACGGTCAATTACATCAACCAGTTCGGTCCCTTTTGGGCTCAGCTCTTTGGCAAGCTCCAGCTTTTTACTGTCTACAGCGCGTGGTGGTTCTTGCTGATTCTGGCTTTTCTGGTGATCAGCACCAGCCTGTGCATTGCGCGCAATACCCCCAAGATCCTGGCCGATCTGCGGACTTTCAAGGAGGGCCTGCGCGAGCAGAGCCTGCGTGCTTTCCCCCACCGCGCGGAGGCCACGCTGGCTCTGACGCCACCCGAGGCGGCTCGTCTTTTGGGGCAGTCCCTGGCGCAGGGGGGCTGGCGGGTCAAGCTTGATCAGCGCGAGCAGGGCTGGATGCTCGCCGCGCGCCGGGGGGCGGCCAACAAACTGGGCTATATCGCGGCGCACAGTGCGATCGTGCTGGTGTGCGTGGGCGGCTTGCTCGACGGCGACCTGATGGTTCGCTTGCAGATGTGGTGGGGTGACAAGGCGGTTTTCAGCGGTGCCGGCATGATCGCCGATGTGCCAGCCCAGCACCGGCTCAGCGCTTCCAACCCGACTTTCCGGGGCAATATTTTGGTCGGGGAAGGAACGCACTCGAGCACGGCGCTGCTCAGTCAGCCTGGCGGCGTTTTGCTGCAGGACTTGCCCTTTTCGATCGAGCTGCGCAAGTTCATCGTCGAGTACTACTCGACCGGCATGCCCAAATTGTTCGCCAGTGAGATCATCATCCATGACAAGGAAACCGGGCAGGCCCTTCCCCATCGGGTGGAGGTCAATCATCCGGTGCGGCACCGCGGTATCGACATATTCCAGTCCGGCTTTGATGATGGTGGTTCCCGAGTCACTTTGCGGGCCGTGCCCATGACTTCGGCTGTTGAGCCCTTCGAGGTCAGCGGCACCATCGGCGGCTCCACGCCTTTGTCCAACGGTCGCGAGCAGATGACCCTGGAGTTTTCGGGGCTGCGCGTGATCAATGTTGAAAACCTCGGCAGTACAGCCAGAGACCCGCGAGGGGCCGGTGAGTCTCGCCTGGCGCATGCGCTCGATCAGAGGCTGGGTGCGGCCAACAAGACGACCAAGCGCAAGGACTTGCGCAATGTTGGACCGAGCGTGAGCTACAAGTTGCGCGATGCGGCCGGCCAAGCGCGCGAGTACAACAACTACATGTTGCCAATTCGGCTCGACGATGACCCCAACAGCGTGCCGATCTTTCTGCTTGGCGTCCGAGACACCCCGTCTGTAGAGTTCCAGTACCTGCGCATTCCTGCCGACCCCGAAGGCAGCAAGCTCACCTTCTTGCGCGTGCGCGCGGCTTTGCAGGAGCCGGCGCTGCGCCAGGAAGCAGTTCGTCGCTATGTGCAGCAGGCCATCCCTGCCCAGCGCACCGACATGGCGGCGCAATTGACCGCCTCGGCTTCACGGGCGCTGCAATTGTTTGCTGGCGTGCAGGATCAGCCCGGCCCGGGCTCCGCGGCCCAAGCGGCCGCCGGCCTGCAGGCCATCTCGGATTTCATGGAGGCCAATGTGCCGGCCAGCGAGCGCGAGAAGGCCAGCGAGGTTCTGATCCGCATTCTCAATGGCGTGCTTTTCGAGCTGGTGCAGATGAGCCGCCGCGCCGCTGGATCGCCCTTGCTTGAACCCGGCGAGGCTACCCAAAATTTCATGGCGCAAGCCGTGCTCAGTCTTTCAGACGCCTACTTGTACCCAGCCCCTATGGCTTTTGAACTCAAGGAGTTCGAGCAGGTGCAGGCCAGTGTGTTTCAGGTCGCCAGAGCACCCGGCCGTAACATCGTCTATCTGGGCTGTCTCTTGCTGATTGTTGGGATCTTTGCCATGCTCTATGTGCGTGAGCGCCGCCTGTGGATCTGGCTGAGCCCCGATCGGACTGGCGGTGGCTCTAAGGTCAACATGGCGCTGTCGAGCAACCGCAAGTCGCTCGACGAAGGCAGGGAATTTGAAAGCTTGAAGCAAGGTCTTTTTCAGGGGGGCGCATGAGCAGCACACTGGGTCGGGATGGCATGGTCCTGCAGGGAGGTTATTTTTCGCGCCGCAGCCCCTGGGACTGGGTATTCGCTGCGCTGGTCATGGTGGGCGGCGTTTTTGCCTTGCTCAATTATCAGCACGCCATGGACGGTTATGAGAAGGCCATCTTGGTGGGCACCATTCCCAGCCTCATTGGGCTGGGCTGGTTTTGGCGGCCCATGCAGGCCCTGATGGGAGGCGTGGCGGCGGCCTCTTTGCTGGCCATCGCCTCTTACGGCGGCGACCTGGCCCGGGCCGAACAGGTGTTCTGGCTCAAGTACTTCCTGTCGAGCCAGTCTGCGATCCTGTGGATGTCGGTGCTCTTTTTCATGAGCACTGCGTTTTATTGGTTGCCCCTCCTTATCAGGGGGCAGGGCGGTACTTTTGAACTTCTTGGGTCTCGCCTGGCCTGGGCGGCGGTGACTATGGCGCTGATCGGCACGATGGTGCGCTGGTACGAGGGCCATCAGATGGGCCCGGACATCGGGCACATTCCGGTCAGTAACCTCTATGAGGTTTTCGTGCTCTTTTGCTGGATGACCACCTTGTTCTATTTGTATTTCGAGGATCAATACCGAACCCGCAGCATGGGCGCGATGGTCATGCTGGTCATCAGTGCGGCGGTGGGCTTTTTGCTCTGGTACACCCTGGTTCGCGAGGCGCATGAAATTCAGCCTCTGGTACCTGCCCTCAAGAGCTGGTGGATGAAGCTTCATGTACCGGCCAACTTCGTTGGCTATGGCATGTTCTCCATTGCAGCCATGGTGGCCCTGGGCTATCTCATCAAGCAGCAAGCCGAGCAGACTCGCTGGCACAAACTGGCGCCGCTGTGGCTGCTGGGCATCGTGCTGTGCCTGGCGCCGTTGGTGTTCCGCAAGTCATCCTACGAGGCCGGTGGCATGTACTGGGTCGGCTATTTGATCGTCTCGGCGTTGATAGCCAGCGTTATGGTGCTGGCGCGCAAGCCCATCGCCGACCGGTTGCCAGCCTATGAGGTGATGGACGATATGATGTACAAATCTACCGCGGTCGGTTTTGCCTTCTTCACCATCGCGACCGTGCTCGGTGCGCTATGGGCTGCTGAGGCCTGGGGCGGTTACTGGAGCTGGGATCCCAAGGAAACCTGGGCCCTGATCGTTTGGCTCAACTATGCCGCCTGGCTACACATGCGACTGATGAAAGGCTTGCGTGGAACCGTCTCGGCCTGGTGGGCGCTGGTCGGATTGGGCGTGACTACTTTTGCATTCCTTGGCGTCAATATGTTCCTGTCGGGGCTGCACAGCTACGGCGAACTCTGATCGGCCCGCACAGTCCCCGATCGCGCTCGGGTATTGCTTTGGCGGTTTAATCCGTTTTTGTGCCTAAGGAGGCTTGCGATGTTGATCCGCAGCGACGAGAGCGGCTGGAACCACAAGGCTGGTAGCGAAATCACACCGCAGCGGGTCTACCAAGACCGCCGCGCCTGGATGCGCGGCGTCGCGTCGGGCGCTGCTGGCGCTGCGCTGGCCCTCTGGGCCGGGCGCGATGCACGGGCCCAGATGCAAACGCCGAGACCGGGCAAGCTCGCTGCGCTTGCAGCCGTCCCGTCCAAGGTGCCCGGCGCAATGACCATGGAAAGGCTTACTACCTACCAGGACGCGAGCACCTACAACAACTTCTATGAATTCGGCACCGACAAGTCTGACCCGCTCAAGTACAGCACCCGTTTCCAAACAACTCCCTGGAGCTTGAGTGTCGAAGGCTTGGTCAAGCAGACGCGTACCTTTGCGATCGAGGACCTGCTCAAGCTCGGCGCCCAGGAGGAGCGCATCTACCGTCTGCGCTGTGTCGAAGGCTGGTCCATGGTCATCCCCTGGATTGGTTATTCCCTGTCCGAGTTGCTGCGCCGGGTCGAACCTCTGGGCAGTGCGCGCTTTGTGGAGTTCGTCACCGCTGTTGACAGCAAGACCATGCCCAATGTTGATTCCACCGTGCTGGAATGGCCGTATGTCGAAGGCTTGCGGCTTGATGAGGCCATGCATCCGTTGACCCTGCTGTCCTTCGGGATGTACGGCGAAATCCTTCCCAAGCAAAACGGCGCGCCGGTGCGTTTGGTCGTGCCTTGGAAGTACGGCTTCAAGAGCAGCAAGAGTTTGGTCAAGATCCGTCTGACCGAGGAGCAGCCTCGCACTTCCTGGGTCAAGTCAGCGCCCCGGGAATACGGGTTTTTCTCCAATGTGAACCCCAATGTGGACCACCCCCGGTGGAGTCAGGCCACCGAGAGGCGCATCGGTGAGGACGGCCTGTTCGCCAAGAAGCGCAAGACCTTGATGTTCAACGGCTACGAGTCGCAAGTGGCTTCGATGTATGCGGGCATGGATCTGAGGAAGTTTTACTGATCGACCCTGGACAGGGCGATGCGCCTGAACGACTTTCTGTCGCAGCCGATCTGCAAGCGCGGGGCTTTCGCCCTGCTGTCCTTGCCCTTTTTGCAACTGGTCGTGCTCGCAGCCACCGAGGGGCTTGGGCCCAATCCACAGGAAGCCTTGATTCGCTCAACCGGCGACTGGGCCCTGCGCATGATCTGTCTGACGCTAATGGTGACGCCGATGCGGGTGGAATTGTCGCTATCGAGCCTGGGGCGTTGGCGCCGTATGCTTGGGCTGTTTGCCTTCTTCTATGCTGCGGTACATATGCTTTGTTACGCGGTGTTCGATAGGGAGCTCGATGCTGCTGCGATCGTGGCTGATATCGTCAAGCGCCCCTTCATCCTGATGGGTATGCTGACCTTGGTCCTGTTGTTGCCGCTTGCCCTGACTTCTTTCAATGCTGCAATACGGCGCTTGGGTGCGGCGCGCTGGCAGGCTCTTCATCGGCTGGTGTACGCAGCCAGCGTGACGATGCTGCTGCATTTTCTCTGGATGCGTGCTGGCAAGAGCGACTTCGCCGAGGTCTGGGCCTATACCGCGGTGGTGACCGCTTTGCTCGGCTGGCGCGTACGGCGCTGGCTTCAGAGCAGACGCTCGCCCCGCATCTGATCGGCTGTAGTCTCCCGCTCGCGGATCAGGTGGGCCTGGGCGCCGTCCACCAAAATCTCTGCGGGCCGGCCCCGACTGTTGTAGTTGCTGGCCATGCTCATGCAGTAAGCGCCTGCTGAAAGCACGGCGAGCAAGTCGCCTGACTGCACGCACAGTGATCGATCCCGGCCCAGCCAGTCTCCGCTTTCACAGACCGGACCGACCACATCGTAGGTCAGCATCGGCCCGTGACGGGGGGTGACCGGTACGATTTGGTGAAAGGCTTCATACATCGCCGGCCTGGGCAGGTCATTCATGGCGGCATCGACGATACAAAAATTCTTGTGCGATCCTGGCTTGGTATAGACAACCTCGGTCAGGCACAGCCCTGCATTGCCAACCAGCGACCGGCCCGGCTCAATCATCAGCTTGCATTGGCCGTAGCCGCGGGCGTCGATTCGTGCGAGCAACTGCCGCCACAATTCATCGGCCGCCGGTGGGGTGTCTTGGTTGTAGTTGATGCCCAGGCCGCCGCCGAAGTCGATATGCTGCAAAAGGATGCCGGAGTTTTTCAGGGCATCGACCAGATCGAGCACCCGCTCCATCGCATCGAGATAGGGCCCAGCCTGTGTGATTTGTGAGCCGATGTGGCAATCGATGCCCACCACATCGAGTCCGGGCAGGCTGTGGGCCAGTTGGTAGATCTGCAGGGCCTGGTCGTGGGCCACCCCAAACTTATTGCCCTTCAGGCCGGTCGAAATATAGGGGTGGGTGCGTGCATCCACATCCGGATTGACGCGCACGCTGACGGCGGCGCGGCGGCCCGCATCAGAGGCCACGGCCGAGAGCAGATGCAATTCGGCTTGGCTCTCCACATTGAAGCAGGCAATACCGGCTTGCAGGGCCCGGGACATCTCCAGAGCCGTCTTCCCAACACCGGAGAAGATGGTCTGATCGGCCCTGCCGCCAGCTGCCATCACGCGTTCGAGTTCGCCGATCGAGACGATGTCGAAACCGCAGCCGGCCTGGGCGAAGACTTGCAGAACGCCCAGGGAGGAATTTGCCTTGACCGCGTAGCAGATTTGAGCCGATCGTCCGGCAAAGCCGCGGCGATAGGCCTCAAGTGCAGCCAGCATGGACGCCTTGGAATAGACAAAAAGCGGCGTGCCGTAGCGCCGTGCCAGTGGCGCCAGATCGATTTTCTCCATCCGGAGTTGACCATCGTGTTGGTGGATGAAGGGTTGGCCGGGCAGCGGACCGGCAAGGACGGGTGCATTCATTGGCTTTACTTCGTGGCGGGGGACTGCTGCACGGTGCTCGGCACAGGTTTGGTGGGCGGCGCGGGCTTTTCCGGGGGCGGCAAGTACAGAGGCCCTTTTTGACCACAACCGGCCAAGCCCAATCCCGCAAGCACCAGGACCAGGACCTGCCGCCGGCCTAAAATTGGAGGCAGGTTCAGCGTAGTTTGCATAAAGCCATTGTAATGACCGACCTTCAGTTCATGGACGAGGCCGAAGCCCTGCTCAAGGCGGTGGAGGCCGGTTGCGACCGCATTAATGACGAGAGTGAGGCCGATATTGACAACCAGCGAAGCGGCGGCATGGTTGCTCTGAGCTTCGCCGATCGCAGTCAGATCATCATTAACCTGCAAAAGCCTTTGCAGGAGGTGTGGATGGCCGCGCGCGCGGGCGGCTTTCACTACAGATTCAAAGAGGGGCGCTGGACTGATACCAAGGATGGCAGCGAATTTTTCAGCACCTTGAGTCGCTGCGCCAGTGAGCAGTCTGGCCTCCTTCTGGACTTTCGCCCCTGAACCGCCTGCTACTGTTTGAAGAGATTTAGGATATTGCGGCGCTCTTCGCTGGCGGGGGGTGTTTGCTTGGCCTCGGCGCCACGGCCGTCGACCCCCAGACTGCTCACGCCGTTACCCCTGGCAAACTCTTCGTAGAACCACTCACCGCCGATATTCACCACGCCGGCGGGGACCTCGAGATCTCGCACCGGTTCAGATTTGAGCGCATGCTCCATGTAGCCGATCCAAACGGGCAGGCTCAGACCGCCACCGGTCTCGCGGTCCCCGAGCTTGCGGGGTTTGTCATAGCCCATCCAGACTCCTGCGACCACCGTGGGTTGATAGCCGATGAACCAGGTGTCGATGGAGTCGTTGGTGGTGCCGGTCTTGCCGTAGAGGTCCCCCCGCTTGAGTTGCGATTGGGCTCGTGCTGCGGTGCCCGAGCGCGTGACTTCCTGTAGGAGGCTGGACATCACGAAAGCGTTGCGGGCGTCAATCACCCGTTGACTGTCTTCTGGCCCCGGCGGCGTTGGCTGGACCAACAATCGGCCCTGCTGGTCGGTGATGTGGGTGATCAGATAGGGATTGACCCGAAAGCCCCCGTTGGCAAAAACGGCATAGCCAGCCACCATCTGCATGGGGGTCACAGATCCGGCACCCAAAGCCATGGTGAGGTAAGGCGGGTGTTTGTCCGCCTCGAAGCCAAAGCGCGTCACCCAGTCTTGGGCATTTTGTGCGCCTACGCTTTGCAGAATGCGGACGGAAACCATGTTCTTGGAGCGTTTGAGTGCGGTGCGCATGCTCATGGGTCCATCAAATTGCCCATCGTAGTTTTTGGGCTCCCAGGGCTGGCCGCCGGTAACGCTGGCGTCGAAGAAAAGTGGGCTGTCGTTGATCAGGGTGGCCGGTGTCAGGCCCTTCTCCAAGCTGGCCGAATAGATGAAGGGCTTGAAGCTCGAGCCCGGCTGGCGCCACGCCTGGGTGACATGGTTGAATTTGTTCTTGTCGAAATCAAAGCCCCCAACCAGGGCACGCAGCGCGCCGCTGCGCGGGTTCATGGCCACCAGGGCCCCCTCGACTTCGGGCAATTGGGTCAGGATCCATTTGTTGCCGGAGTCCTTCATCAGCCGAACGACCGCCCCGCGACGCAGTGCCAGCTGGGGCGGGGCTTTGGCCGCCAAGCCCGATTGCACTGGCTTGAGCCCCTCGCCGGTCACCTCGACCTTATCGCCATTGGCGCGTACCACCACCACCTTCTGGGGGCTGGCTTCCAGCACCACTGCGGCCATGACATCGCCATTGTCCGGATGCTCGGCCAGGGTTTCATCAATGAGTTCATCGGCCTCTTTTGGATCGGCGGGCAGGTTGATGAACTTCTCCGGGCCGCGATAAATCTGGCGGCGCTCGTAATCCATGATGCCTTTGCGCAAGGCCTGGTAAGCGGCAGACTGCTCGCCGGCGTTGATGGTGGTGTAAACATTGAGCCCACGGGTGTAGGTTTCGCCACCGTACTGGGCAAACACCAGCTGCCGAACCATCTCCGCAACGAATTCGGCGTGCACACGGTTGGGGTCACTGCCGCCGCGAATTTTGAGCTCCTGCTTTTTGGCTGCCTCGGCCTGATCGGTGGTGATAAAGCCGTTTTCCGCCATCCGGTCGATGATGTGGAGTTGACGAAGCCGGGCCCGTTTGGGATTAGCGATCGGGTTGAAGGCCGAGGGCGCCTTGGGCAGTCCGGCCAGCATCGCTGCTTCGGCGATGGTGATTGCTTTCAGCGGCTTGCCAAAGTAAGTTTCCGCTGCCGCAGCAAATCCGTAAGCCCGATTGCCCAGAAAAATCTGGTTCATGTAGATCTCGAGAATCTGATTCTTGGTCAGCAGATGCTCGAGCTTGAAAGTCAGCAAGATTTCGTAGATCTTGCGGATGTAACTTTTTTCGGTGGTCAGGTAGACATTGCGCGCCACCTGCATGGTGATGGTCGACGCTCCCTGGCTCTTGAATTGACGCACATTGGCCAGGCCTGCTCGGATCACCCCTAGATAGTCGATGCCCCCGTGTTGAAAGAATCGCGCATCCTCAATGGCCAGGACTGCATCCTTCATGACTTGCGGAATGTCTTCGATCGGGGTGTAGCTGCGCCGCTCCTCACCGAACTCCCCGATCAGCACCTTGTCGGCTGAATAAATGCGCAGGGGCAGCTTGGGCCGGTACTCGGCCAGCTCCGATACATCGGGCAGATCGGGGTAGGCCAGAGTCAGCGCAAGCGCCAGCACCAGGGCCACACCGAGTGCTGCTGCCGCTCCCAGACCAGCGGCCCACAGCATCAGTCGCAGGAACCAGGGTCGGCCCTGTGGGGAGGCGGAGGTATCGGGGGGGTTGTGATTGCGCATGGGGGCCAAGGACGCTCTGTTCGCTCAGAGAAGGCTATTTTAGGAGCGCCCCTGCGACTGCGGGCGTTCGGGGCTCTTGACCTCTTGTGGGTCCCTTGCCCGGTCTTAACACGAATTAAATGGACTTCAGAAGGGGCCTTGCTAGCCTTCGTTCAGCCGGCCTCAAGACACCGATCTCAAGCCCTCTTCTACAAGGGAGGTCCAGCCCATGACGGCAGGTTTCTGGTTCCAACGCAAGCTTGCTCGGCAGCGGGCGCCGGTGACCGCTTTGGACATTGGTCCTGGCACGGCACGCTCCATGGTGCTCGAGCGCTCGGCCCAAGGCTGGCATTTGCAGACTCGGCAGTGGCCCGTCATACCTGGTTGGATCGATGGGGGGCACTTGATGGACTATTCGGCCCTGTGTGATGCGCTGCGGCTGTGGCTGGCCGAGACGGGCTCGCGGCGCGTGGCCCTGAGCCTGCCCGCCGAAGTCTGCGATTGCCGCTTGCTCAAGCCACCGCCCCTGGCGCGGTGGTGGCGTCCGGGCCGCTGGTTTGAGCAGCAGTTTGAATCGGTCGAAGCATCTCAGCCCTGGATCTGGATTGCCTACCCGGTGGCCGACCCCGCGAGCTATTGGCGCACGCTTTGTGCGCCTTTGGAACGGATACAGGACTGGCAGGGTTTGATCGAGGCCGCCGGTTGCGAGTTGCTGGCTTTGGAAGATGCCCACCAGGCCAGTTGGCGCGCCCTGGATCAATGGTCGCTTGCCCCGCCGTCCGGCGGCGTCCTGCTCCAGGTTGGCGCGGCCTGCGTACAGGCCCTGCAAGAGCGCGAGCGCCGTTGGCATTGGGCCCGGCGGGCTCGTCAGCCCGAGCAGGACCTGCTGCCCTTGTGTCTTGAGGCGGCGCGCAGCAGCACCGACTTGTTCATGCTCAGTGAAGGCGAGTTGGCCGAATCTTTGCGGTCGGCATTGCGAGGGGCCGGCTTCGATCCGCGCGAGCCAGCGCTCGATCCAGCCTTGCAAGGCGATCCGTCCTTCTGCACGGGCTCCTGGTCTGCGCTGGGCCTGGCCGGCCTGGGGTACTCGTCATGAGACCCGCGCACGGTCCTGTGCTCGACATGCGCATGACCGGCTCGGGGTTGGGCCTGCAAGAGGTGCGCCATCGACGCGCCTTTATCCTTGCCGCCTGCGCCGGTCTTGCGGTGGGCGTGGTGCTGGCAGGGCTCCTGGAGCTTCGTCTGCAGGCGCTGCGCAATGAGGAGCAGGCCATTCGCGCGCAATTGCAGTCCTTGCGCGAAGCCGAACGCCAACTGCAGGCGCAGCTGCAAGCTCTGCGCGACACCCAGGCCCAGCGGCAACGGCAGCAGGCGCATCAAGACCATTGGCTGTTGGCCGGTCAGAGTTTGCGATTGCTGGGCAGGCTCGAGGCGCTGGTACCCTAAGCGCAGCTGACGCAAGTGCGTTGGGATGCCCAAGGCCTGACGGCAACCGGGCAGGTGGCTCCCAGCGAGCTGCATGCGTGGTTGGATCGGCTCAGCCAGCAGACGATTGGCCTGGGTGTGCGGTCCTGGCTCGAAATTGGAGGCGCTGGCTCCGACCCGCCAGACCCGCTCGGGTTGCAGGCGCAAGCGTCGCCGCCGCCTCTTCGTTTTGTGGTGCGTCATGGCCTGCGGGCGTCCGTCCGGGAGATTCAGCGGTGAGAGTGCCTCATCTGTTTCCCCCGAAGCCCTCGCACAAGGTGCTGCGTAGCCGCTTGTTGGGGAGGGGCCCGGCTTGGGCTGTGTTGGGCCTCGCACTGACCGGGTTCGCACTGCCTCTGGTGTGGTTGGGGCGCGAAAGCCAGGCCCAGTGGCAGGCCTTGCAGGTGGCCAGCGCTGCGCAGCGGCTCGAGCGCGATGCTCTAAGCCAGCGTCTAAGCACCGCCCGACAGAGTCTGGCCCTCGCGCAGGCCCAGATCGATGCCTGGCCGCAGCTCGAGCAGGTTCCGGCGCCTGCGGACGCGCTCATGCTTCACCGTCTGGCCCTCCAGCAAGGCTTGCGGGTGGAGCACCTCAAACCCAGCACGATGGATGTACAAGGGTCAGCCGGGGGCCCTGCCGCACCAGCGGCTGGCTCCTGGATGATGCAGGTCAGGGGGACTTATCCGGCGCTCATCGTTTACCTCGAAGCGCTTGCGCATACCGGACCGGCTTGGCGACTGCACCAGCTGCAGTGGTCGGCCGGGAGTCGGCAACTGCATCGGCTGAAAATCGCGCTCGAGGCCTTACCTGCCTCGAGGTGGGTGCTTGCAGAGCCGGTCACCACGGCGCGTGTGGAATCGCCCGACCCCTTCGGACTGCCCGCCCAGGAGCGCACCTTGCGAGTGCAGCCTGCTTCAAGCCAAGTGCTCCAGGCCCGAGCCGAACTTACGCCGCCGCCCGATCCACTGGCCGATGTGCCACCGATCTGGCGACCCGAGTTCGATCGAAGCCGGGGTCCCCTCGAGTCGGTTGCGCTCAAGGAGGCCACGCTGACTGGCACGGTGCGCCAGGGCTCGGTCTGGCTGGCCTTGGTTCGAATCGGATCGCTCATACACACGCTGGCAGAAGGTGATTACATCGGCCCCGACCTGGGTCGGGTGGCAACTATCGACGAAGGTGGACTGGATTTACGAGAGATACGTCGCGATGCCCAGGGTCGTTGGCAGGAGCAGCTGCGACGCTGGCCTGTAGGAAGTTTGCCATGATCAAACCAAGCAGCTGGAGTCTGCTCTTGGGCCTTCAACTGGGGCTGATGCTGGCAGGGGCGGTATTGCCGCGCGCTGCCAAAGCACAAGAGGTCGCGCAGGGGGGCGATGCCCCAGCCTCCGCGCCGGCCTACCACGGGCAGACGATCTCGCTGAATTTCCAATCAATCGAGGTACGCGCTTTACTTCAGTTGCTGGCGCACTTCAGCGGGTTCAACATCATCGTCTCCGACGCAGTCTCCGGACAAACCAGTTTGCGGGTGCGTGACCTGCCCTGGGATCAGGTGCTGGCCATTGTGGTGCAGACACGCGGCTTGGTGATGCGGCGCGATGGGACGGTGATCTGGGTCGGTACGCGGGCCGAGCAGGCAGCCCGTCAGCGCCAGGAACTCGAGGGGCAGCAGGCGTTACAGACAGTGGAGCCCCTGGCGACCGAGAGTTTTCGCCTCAAGTATGCGCGTGCCGATGAGCTGGCCCGACAGCTTCTGGCCGGTTCGGGCAGCGCGCGGGTCTTGTCGCCGCGCGGCAGCCTGATTGCGGAGGTGCGAACCAATCAAGTGTTTGTGACTGATGTGGCGGCCCGTCTTGCCATGGTGCGGCGCCTGGTCGAGCAGCTCGACATTCCGGTTCGGCAGGTCATGATTGAAGCGCGCATTGTTGAAGCCTCAGACTCTTTTGGTCGTTCGCTGGGGGTGCGTCTGGGGGGTCGGCTGGCCGCCAACACCGCCGACCCCAGTCGGTCCGGACTCAGCGGGGGTCAAGTCGGCGGCGGCTCGATTACCCCGATGCGGCCGGCTACCGGTGATCCGATCATGGGCCGCGACTTCGGCATTGCAGGGACCGACATGATCAATTGGCCAGCCCTGCCGCGCGAAGGTCAGCCGGCCGCGGCACTGGCCGTATCCCTTTTCAACGCTTCGCTGACCCGTGTCGTCAATCTGGAAATCTCAGCGATGGAGGCCGATGGCAAGGGCAAGGTGGTGGCCAGCCCGCGCATCGTCACCGCCGACCAGGTCAAGGCCATCATCGAGCAGGGCACCGAGCTGCCGTACCAGCAGGCCGCTGGCAGCGGTTCAACCTCGCTGACCTTCAGGAAAGCCAATCTCAAGCTCGAGGTGACGCCACAGATTGCGCCGGACGGACGCATCATTCTCAATGTCGATATCAACAAGGACAGCGTAGGTCGCAGCACCCCCAGTGGCTTTGCCATCGACACCAAGCATGTGCAGACCCAGGTCCGTGTGGACAACGGGGGCACGGTGATGATTGGCGGCATCTTCGAGACGGTCGAGCGTGAGGACGAAACCCGTGTTCCCCTGCTGGGAAGCCTGCCGGGGCTGGGGGCCTTCTTCCGCAGCCGGGGGCGCACCCTCAATCGTTCAGAGCTGCTGGTGTTTCTCTCGCCCCAGGTGCTGCTTGACGAGGCTGTGAGTCTCGTGCGGCCCTAGCGCCGGCTTGACCGGGAGCGCAATGAGGCGGGCGTTTATCATGCGAACCTGCTCTCTGGGTACGCCTGCGTGTCTTCTCCTCCTCCTCTGATCGCCTGCATCGGCCTGCCTGGGTCGGGCAAGTCCACTTTGGGGCGCCAAGTGGCGCGGCGCCAGGGTTTGCGTTTTATCGACTCCGACCAGGTTATTGAGGGACGCCTGGGCTGCTCAATTCGCGAGTTTTTCGAGCGCGAGGGCGAGGATCGCTTTCGCACAATCGAAGAGCAGGTGCTCGATGAGCTGACCCAGACCGAAAGTATCGTGTTGTCCACCGGTGGTGGCTGCGTGCTACGACCCGCCAACCGTCAGCGTCTGCACCAACGCAGCACGGTCGTCTATTTGCACTCCAGTCCCGAGGAGGTCTTCAAGCGCTTGCGACATGACCAGAGCCGGCCCCTGCTGCAGGTGGCCGATCCCTTGAATCGTCTGCGCGAGCTGTACGTTACGCGGGATCCGCTCTATCGTGAAACGGCGCATTTCGTCATAGAAACCGGCCGGCCCTCAGTGTCCGGGTTGGTCAATAAAGTCATCATGCAGTTAGAGTTGGCCGGCTTGATGCCAGCGCTGGCACCTGATGCTGTGTCGTCTATCGCCTCTGGCGATCCTATTCCCCGGTGAGGCTATGAACACAGACGAGTGCCACCGCGTCCGTATCGACTTTGGGTCGCGCAGTTATCCGATCCTGATTGGGGCGGGCTTGCTGGGGGATCCGCGCAGCTACGCCGACCTGCCACTTGCTCAGACCGCGCTGATCGTCAGCAATGTCACCATCGCCCCCTTGTATGCGCAGGCGCTGCAGCGGGCGTTGGCGGCGCACTATCCGCGCGTCCTGCTACTGACTCTGCCCGATGGCGAAGCGCACAAGGATTGGCCGCATCTTCAGTTTATTTTTGATTGTCTGCTTGAGCATGGCTGCGACCGGCGCACGGTGCTGTTTGCCTTGGGGGGAGGCGTTGTCGGCGACATGACCGGCTTTGCGGCGGCCAGTTACATGCGCGGCGTGCCTTTTGTACAGGTGCCTACCACCTTGCTTGCGCAGGTCGATTCATCGGTCGGCGGCAAGACCGCGATCAACCATCGGCTGGGTAAGAACATGATCGGGGCTTTCTATCAGCCGGTACGGGTCATCTGCGACCTCGATGTTCTGCGCAGTCTGCCTGAAGCAGAGCTGTCTGCGGGTTTGGCCGAGGTGATCAAATACGGCCCGATTGCCGACATGGCGCTGCTCGACTGGATCGAGTCGCACTTGCCCGATTTGCTGGACCGACGGCCCAACGCGCTGGCCCATGTGGTGCGGCGCAGTTGCGAGATCAAGGCATCGGTCGTGGGCTCTGATGAGCGCGAGACCGGCGTGCGCGCGATCCTAAATTTCGGTCACACTTTTGGCCATGCCATCGAGGCCGGGATGGGCTACGGCGCCTGGCTGCATGGACAGGCCGTCGGCTGTGGCATGGTGATGGCTACGCTGCTTTCGCACAAGCTCGGCTTGGTGGATGCAGCCTGTTATGAACGACTGCGGGGACTGATTGGGGCAGCCCGCTTGCCGGTGGTAGGCCCGGTTCTCGATGCCGACGACAACGCCGGCCGCTACCTCGATTTGATGCGAATGGATAAAAAGTCCGAAGCCGGCGAGATCAAATTTGTAGTCATAGACGGGGCGGGGCGGGCGCTGGTGCGCAGCGCTCCCGATGCTTTGGTGCGCGAGGTGATCAATGCCTCCTGCCGGGAGCACTGAGCCCATGCAGGTGTTTTTCCCGGGATGAATCGGGCGCCATACGCCAGTAGCGCGCAGCGTAGTCGCGGGCGCCGGTACGCTGAGCCCGATGCACCGACCCGATCGCCTTTCCAGCGCGACCGCGATCGCATCGTGCACTCGACGGCTTTTCGCCGATTGGTCTACAAGACCCAGGTCTTTCTCAATCATGAAGGTGATCTTTTTCGCACCCGGATGACGCACTCACTGGAGGTGGCGCAGATTGCGCGCTCGATCGCTCGACCCTTGGGCCTGGACGAGGATTTGGTCGAGGCCATCGCTTTGGCCCACGATCTTGGGCACACACCCTTCGGTCATGCCGGGCAGGACGCCTTGAATGAGTGCATGGCCGAGCACGGCGGTTTTGAGCACAACCTGCAAAGCTTGCGCGTCGTCGATCACTTGGAACAGCGCTACCCGGCTTTCGATGGATTGAATCTGAGCTTCGAGACCCGCGAAGGTATCCTCAAGCATTGCTCGCGGCGCAACGCGGAGTCGCTTGAGCGCAGCGAACCCGGCGGCGCGGGGCGGCGATTTCTTGATCGAACCCAGCCCAGTCTGGAGGCACAGTTATGTAATTTGGCCGACGCGATTGCCTACAACGCCCACGATATCGATGATGGCGTGCGCTCGGGCTTGATCACCGTCGGGCAATTGCAGGAACTCGATCTGTTTGAGCGCCATCGCAGACAGGCTGTGGTTGAGCACCCGGATCTGGCGCCAGCGTCTCGACAACGCCGCTTGCTGCATGAAGGCATCCGGCGCATGCTCAGCGAGCAGATCTACGATGTCATTGATGCCACCGGCCTCTGGCTGGCCCAGTTCAAGCCCGACAGCCCTGATGCGGTGCGCGCCTGTCCTCCACTGGTGCGTTTTAGTCAGGCCATGCAGCAGCAGTCGGTCGGACTCAATCGTTTTCTGTCCTCTCATCTGTACCGCCATGCTCAAGTGCTACAGAACACCACCCAGGCCCAGCAGATGGTTCGTGAGCTGTTCCATGCTTACCAGCGTGATCCGTCGGCAATGCCGCCCGACCACGCCAGCCGCGAGGACTTGCCGCGTGCGGTGGCCGATTACATCGCCGGCATGACGGATCGGTTTGCGGCGCGTGAACACGAGCGGCTGACAGGGCAGCGCCTGCTGTGAGGACCGCGTTGGCTTCGCCGACCTCCGCCTGGTTGGTCATTGGTGCCGCAGTGGTGGCGGCTTTGCAGGTGGGCAAGCTGCCGCCGGCCTTGCCGGCACTGCAGGCCGACTTGGGCCTGACGCTGGTGCAGTCGGGCTTTTTGCTCTCCATGGTGCAAATGGCCGGCATGCTCACGGCCATCCTGATCGGCTCTCTGGCCGATCGGTGCGGCCTCAAGCGGGCCATGGTCGGCGGCCTGCTTTTATTGGCGCTGGCCAGTGCCTGCAGCGCACGGGTCCAGGATGTCTGGGTGCTGATGGTCCTGCGGGCCCTCGAGGGCATGGGCTTTCTCTGGGTGGCACTGCCCTCACCGGCGCTTTTACGCCGTCTTGTTCCTCCAGAGCGTATGTCCCGGCTCCTGGGCATTTGGAGTGCCTACACCCCCCTGGGCACTGCTTTGGCCCTGCTGGCCGGCCCGCTGTTCATTCCCTGGGCAGGTTGGCCTGCCTGGTGGGACCTGTTTGCGTTGTTGAGCGCAGCGATGGCTTTCTGCTTGTACCGCGCGCTGCCGGGCGATACATCGGCCCCCGGGCAGGCTCTGAGCCTCTACAGCAGCCTAAGGGCCACCCTCGGTCGACCCGGTCCCTGGCTCGCGGCGGGTATGTTCTGCGTTTATTCGGCCCAGTGGCTGGCCCTGATGGGTTTTTTGCCCTCTATCTATGCCCAGGCCGGCCTGTCTGGAGCGCTTTTGGGTGCGCTCACCGCGCTGGCGGCTGCGGCTAATGTCCTGGGTAATGTACTGTCCGGGCGTTTGCTCCACCGGGGCCATGCCTCGCACCATCTGCTGTGGGCCGGTTATGCCTGCATGGCCGTGGGCTCTACCCTGGCCTTCTCGGCGTTCACCGAGGACTGGCCCTGGCTGCGCTACGCCGGCGTCCTGTTGTTCTCAAGCATCGGAGGCCTGGTCCCCGCCACGATTTTTGCCTTGGCCGTGCGCTTGGCGCCCGATGAACGCCAGATCGCGACCAGCGTGGGCTGGGTTCAGCAGTGGTCGGCCCTGGGCCAGTTTTTCGGCCCGCCTCTGGTGGCCTGGGTGGCCGCCGGCTCGGGCGGTTGGCATCACACCCACTGGGTGACGGGAGGCTTGTGCCTGATCGGTGCTGCCTTGGCCTGGCTGACCGCATGGCAGCGGGGGCGCATGCAGCCAGACCAGGGTTGAGTGCCCGGCGCTTATTCCGGCTCGATCCGGGCCTCCCGGATCGCCTTGGCCCATTTGGCGGTCTCCACCCGGGTGCGCTCGGCCAGGGCCTGGGGCGTGCCCGGTGCGGTTTCAAAGCCCAGGGCCGAAAAGCGCTCGAGCAAGTCCTTGTCGCTGGCAGCCGCATTGGCGGCACGGTTAAGCCGGTTGATGATCTCCGGCGGTGTGCCGGCCGGAGCAAACAGCGCGAAATATGCGATCAGCTCGTAATCCTTCAGGCCCAGTGCCTCGTTGACCGTGGGTAACTCTGGAACAGCCGGGGCCCGCTGCATCGAGGTGACGGCCAGGCCGCGTACCTTGCCGCCCTTGACCTGGGGCAGCATCACCGCAAAATCAGCGGTAAACATATTGACCTGCCCGCCGATCAGATCGGTCATGGCCGCCGGCCCGGCCTTATAGGGCACATGGGTCATCTGCACGCCGGCCATGCTCGAGAGCATCTCGCTGGAGACGCGTTGTGAGGCACTGGCGTGCGCGAAGGTGATCGAGCCGGGCTTGGCCTTGGCTAGAGCTACAAACTCGCGCAGGTTTTTGGCTGGCACATCGTTGTTGATAGCCACGATCAGTGGCACCGAACCCAAGAAGGCGATCGGTGCAAAGGCCGTGTCCTGATCGTAGGGCAGCTTTTTCATCAGGCTTTTCAGCGCCGCATTGGTGCTGTTGGTCCCCACCAGGATGGTGTAACCGTCCGGTGCTGATTTGGCCACCGCTTCGGCCCCCAGCATGCCGCTAACCCCAGCCCGGTTTTCCACCACGACGGGCTGACCCAGGTTTTCCGACATCTTTTGCGCGAAGGCCCGACCGATCTGGTCAGTGGCGCTTCCCGGCGCAAAAGGCACGATGGCTCTGATGGGCTTGGCGGGATAGGCCGCAGCAGGCGCCTGAGCCAGGAGCGTTGTCGAGCAAAGCCCCAAGCTCAAGGCCAGTGCAGCAGAGAAACGAGTTCGCATGAAACCTCCAAGGGAAAGTGCTGCGGATTGTGGCTTAGCGCAGCCCATCTCCCTTCAGGATCTTCCCTAGGAAAATTGGGGTCAGACACCAATTAAAGTTCATGATAATTGGGGTCGGATTCCAATTAAGAGGAAGAGGTAAAAGTTATGGCTCGGCAAGCTCGATTGACGGTTCCCGGCTACCCCCATCATGTGATTCAGCGCGGAAATGACAGGCAAGCGATCTTCCGCGACGACTCCGATCGTGAGCGCTTGCTATTTCTCTTGCATCAGTACTCGCGACAAACAGCGGTTGCGATCCATGCCTATGTATTGATGGATAACCATTTCCACCTGCTGCTCAGTCCGGAGACGGTCCAGGGCATACCGCAGATGATGCAGGGTGTCGGGCGCAGCTATGTTCGTTACTTCAATACCCGTCATCAGCGTTCCGGTACCCTCTGGGAGGGCCGCTACAGGTCGAGCTTGATTGAGTCAGAGCGCTATCTTCTAACCTGTATGGCATATATCGATCTCAACCCTGTCCGGGCCGGCATGGTGAGCGATCCGGCCCAGTACCCTTGGTCCAGCTATCGGCATCTGACGGGCCTGCGGGTGGATAAGTTGCTGTCGCCACACACCCTGTTTTGGGGCCTGGGAAATACGCCTTTTGCCAGGGAAGCGGCCTATGCAGAAATGGTTGGAGCGGGGATGGGCAACGATCAGCAATTGGCACTGACCCGATCGGTTTTGACCGGCTGGGCTCTGGGCTCTGAGGACTTTATCCAGGAAGTGTCGCAGGCGACCCAGCGCCGGCTGACCCCGGGCAAACCGGGACGGCCTCATGGAACCCGCCGCAGGACTTGAGGCCGAAGTCCGAATGATCTGTCCCCAATTAACAAGACTCAAGCGAAGAGGTCAATTAAATGGAATCTGACCCCAATTAATTTTGTTGGCGCCTACGATTTCAGGACTTATGCTCTGGGGCTGAGTGTCCAAATACGAGGGTTTGCCATGACGAGTGCTTCTGTTTTGAGTCTCTCCGAGCAGCGGGGTTTGTATTCGGCTGCCCATGAGCACGATGCGTGCGGCGTGGGTTTTGTTGCACATATCAAGGGGCAGAAGAGCCACGCCATCGTCGAGCAAGCGCTCAAGATCCTGGAGAACCTTGACCACCGGGGTGCGGTCGGGGCGGATAAGTTGATGGGCGATGGTGCCGGCATCCTGATTCAGATCCCGGATGTGCTCTACCGCGAGGAGATGGCGCGTCAGGGGGTGCAGTTGCCCCCCTTCGGCGAGTACGGCGTGGGCATGGTGTTCCTACCCAAGGAGCATGCTTCGCGCATGGCTTGCCAGCAGGAACTCGAGCGTGCGGTTCGCGCAGAGGGCCAGATTCTGCTCGGCTGGCGGGATGTGCCGGTCAATCGCGACATGCCGATGTCGCCCGCGGTGCGTGACAAGGAGCCCGTGATGCGGCAGATTTTCATCGGTCGTGGCGCCGATGTCATCGTGCAAGACGCCCTCGAGCGCAAGCTCTATGTGATCCGCAAGACCGCCAGCGCCGCCATACAGGCACTCGGTCTTAAGCACAGTAACGAGTACTACATCCCCAGCATGTCCAGCCGGACGGTGGTTTATAAGGGCCTGCTCCTTGCCGATCAGGTCGGCACCTACTACCTCGATTTGCAGGATGCGAGGTGCGTCTCGGCCCTCGGTCTGGTCCATCAGCGTTTTTCAACCAACACATTTCCGGAGTGGCCCCTGGCGCATCCCTACCGCTATGTGGCGCACAACGGCGAAATCAATACCGTCAAGGGAAACTACAACTGGATGAAGGCCCGCGAAGGGGTGATGTCCTCCCCGGTGTTGGGCCTCGACCTCAAGAAGCTGTACCCGATCAGTTTCGCCAGCCAGTCCGACACGGCCACCTTCGACAACTGCCTGGAACTGCTGACCATGGCGGGTTACCCAATCAGTCAGGCGGTCATGATGATGATTCCAGAGCCGTGGGAGCAGCACAGCACCATGGATCCGCGGCGGCGTGCCTTCTACGAGTATCACGCGGCCATGCTCGAGCCCTGGGATGGCCCGGCCTCGATTGTCTTCACCGATGGACGCCAGATTGGTGCCACGCTGGACCGTAACGGTTTGAGGCCCTCGCGCTATTGCATTACCGACGACGATCTGGTGATCATGGGCTCCGAGTCTGGCGTCTTGCCCATACCCGAGAGCAAGATCGTGCGTAAGTGGCGTCTGCAGCCGGGCAAGATGTTCCTCATCGACCTTGAGCAGGGCCGGATGATCGATGACGAGGAGCTCAAGGCCAGCCTGGCCAACAGCAAGCCCTACAAGCAATGGATCGACAACCTGCGTATTCGTCTGGACGATGTGGACCAGCCGGTGGCAGGGGAGGACGGCAGCGATCTGCCCACGGAGCGCGCCCAGCCCTCAGGCACTGGGCGCATCAGCGCCGAGTTGCTCGATCGGCAGCAGGCTTTCGGCTTTACGCAGGAGGACATCAAGTTCCTTCTCAGCCCCATGGCGCTCAACGGCGAAGAGGCCATCGGCTCTATGGGCAACGACAGTCCGCTGGCGGTGTTGTCCGACCGTAACAAGCCACTCTACAACTATTTCAAGCAGTTGTTCGCCCAGGTGACCAATCCGCCGATCGACCCGATCCGTGAGGCGATCGTCATGTCCTTGGTGTCGTTCATCGGCCCCAAGCCCAACCTGCTGGACATCAACCAGGTCAACCCGCCGATGCGCCTGGAGGTCAGTCAGCCGGTGCTAGATTTCACCGATATGGCCAAGCTGCGGGAGATCGAGAAGGCCACCCAGGGCAAGTTCAAGAGCGCGACCCTGGACATCACCTATCCCCTGAGCTGGGGCTACGAGGGCGTGGAGGCTAAGCTGGCGTCGCTCTGTGCCGAGGCGGTCGATGCCATCCGCAGCGGGCACAACATTCTGATCATCAGCGACCGGGGTGTGACGGCGCAGCAGGTGGCTGTGCCAGCTTTGCTGGCGCTTTCCTGCATCCACCAGCATCTGGTGCGCACCGGGCTGCGTACCACTGCCGGTCTGGTTGTGGAGACTGGAACCGCGCGCGAGGTGCACCACTTCGCGGTATTGGCCGGCTACGGCGCCGAGGCGGTGCACCCCTATCTGGCGATGGAAACCCTGTCGGCGATGCACAAGGATCTCTCCGGCGATCTGTCTGCCGAGAAGGTCATCTACAACTACATCAAGGCGATTGGCAAGGGCTTGTCCAAGATCATGTCAAAAATGGGTGTGAGCACCTACATGAGCTACTGCGGGGCCCAGCTGTTCGAGGCCATAGGCATCAACAGCGAGACCATCGACAAGTACTTCACCGGCACCGCCAGTCGAGTCGGGGGCATCGGCGTGTTCGAGATCGCCGAGGAGGCCTTGCGCATGCATGGTGCGGCCTTTGGCGAGGACCCGGTGCTGGCGACCATGCTCGATGCCGGCGGCGAATACGCCTGGCGTACCCGCGGCGAGCAGCATATGTGGACCCCCGACGCGATCGCCAAGCTGCAGCACAGCACCCGCGCGGGCAGTTTGAGCACCTACAAGGAGTACGCCCAGATCATCAACGACCAGAGCAAGCGCCATCTGACCCTGCGTGGCCTGTTCGAGTTCCGACTCGATCCGACCAAGGCCATAGCGCTCGATGAGGTCGAGCCGGCCAGCGAGATCGTCAAGCGCTTTGCTACCGGCGCGATGTCCCTCGGGTCCATCTCTACCGAGGCCCATGCCACCCTGGCTGTGGCCATGAACCGCATTGGAGGCAAGAGCAATACCGGCGAGGGCGGCGAGGACCCGGTGCGCTATCGCAACGAGCTCAAAGGCATCGCGATTCGCCAGGGCCAGACCTTGCGCGGACTGCTTGGTGCCGACCGGGTTGAGGTCGATATGCCCTTGCAGGAGGGCGACAGCCTGCGATCGCGCATCAAGCAGGTGGCCTCGGGCCGCTTTGGCGTGACCACCGAATACCTGGTCTCGGCCGACCAGATTCAGATCAAGATGGCGCAGGGCGCCAAGCCGGGGGAGGGCGGACAGCTGCCCGGCGGCAAGGTTTCTGAATACATCGGCCAGCTGCGCTATTCGGTGCCCGGCGTCGGCCTGATCTCGCCCCCGCCTCACCACGACATCTACTCCATCGAGGACTTGGCCCAGCTGATCCATGATCTCAAGAATGTCACACCCACAGCCAGCATCAGCGTCAAGCTGGTCTCTGAGGTCGGTGTCGGCACGATCGCCGCGGGAGTGGCCAAGGCCAAGGCCGATCATGTGGTGATTGCCGGGCATGACGGCGGCACCGGGGCTTCGCCCTGGTCGTCGATCAAACATGCCGGCTCACCGTGGGAGATTGGCCTGGCTGAAACCCAGCAGACCTTGGTTCTCAACCGCTTGCGCGGCCGCATTCGCGTGCAGGCCGATGGGCAGATGAAGACCGGCCGCGATGTCGTGATCGCCGCCTTGCTCGGCGCTGACGAGTTTGGCTTTGCCACCGCACCGCTGGTGGTCGAAGGCTGCATCATGATGCGCAAGTGCCACCTCAACACTTGCCCGGTGGGCGTGGCCACCCAAGATCCGGTGTTGCGAAAGAAGTTTGCCGGCAAGCCCGAGCATGTCGTCAACTACTTTTTCTTTGTGGCCGAGGAAGCGCGACAGATCATGGCCCAGCTCGGTCTGCGTCGATTCGATGAGCTGATCGGCCGATCCGATTTGCTCGATATGAGCAAAGGGGTCTCGCATTGGAAGGCCCGGGGGCTGGACTTTAGCCGTCTCTTTCACCAGCCGGCGGTGCCGGCCGATGTGCCTCGCCTGCATGTCATGGTGCAGGACCATGGTCTGGATAAAGCCCTGGATGCGCGGCTGATCGAAAAATCACGCGCCGCCCTGGAAAAGGGCGAGAAGGTGCAGTTCATGGAGGTGACCCGCAATGTCAACCGCACGGTCGGCGCCATGCTCTCCGGTGAGCTGATCCGTCGCCGACCGGAGGGCTTGCCTGACGACACCCTGCGCATACAGCTCGAGGGCACAGGGGGGCAGTCTTTCGGCGCCTTTTTGGCCCAAGGGATCACCCTTTACCTGATAGGCGATGCCAACGACTACACCGGCAAGGGCTTGTCCGGCGGTCGGGTGGTCGTGCGACCCAGCCTGGACTTCCGTGGCGTGGCCGCGCGCAACATCATCGTCGGCAACACGGTGATGTACGGCGCCACCTCTGGTGAAGCGTTTTTTGCGGGTGTGGCCGGCGAGCGCTTCGCGGTTCGACTCTCCGGAGCCACGGCGGTGGTCGAGGGTACCGGTGACCACGGCTGCGAATACATGACCGGCGGGACGGTTGCGGTCCTGGGGCAGACCGGGCGCAACTTCGCAGCAGGTATGTCGGGCGGGCTTGCCTTCGTCTACGACGAGGACGGACAGTTCGCTTCACGCTGCAATACTGCGATGGTCAGCCTGGAGAAGGTGCTCACCACGGCCGAGCAGCAGGCCCAGCTCGACCGGAAGTTTTGGCACAAGGATCAAAGTGATGAGGCCTTGCTGCGCAAGCTCTTGGAGGACCATTTCAAGTGGACTGGGAGCCAGCGTGCCCGCGCTCTGCTCGATCAGTGGGACAGTGCGCGACAGAAGTTCGTCAAGGTCTTTCCCAACGAGTACAAGCGCGCTCTCGGGGAAATCAACGCCCGCAAGGCCTTGCAACCGGCTCAGGCTGTCACGGCCTGAGCCCACTGACCGATCACAAAGGAAACATCATGGGAAAAGTGACTGGCTTCATGGAATTCGAGCGCTTCGAGGAGGGCTACAGACCCGTCGAAGAGCGTGTCAAGCATTACCGTGAGTTTGTCCTCACTCTTGACGAGGCGCAGTCGAAAAAGCAGGCGGCGCGTTGCATGGATTGCGGTACGCCGTTTTGCAACAGCGGCTGCCCGGTCAACAACATCATTCCGGACTTCAATGACCTGGTCTACCAGGGCGACTGGAAGAACGCGCTGACGGTGCTTCACAGCACCAACAATTTTCCTGAGTTCACGGGCCGCATCTGTCCTGCGCCTTGCGAGGCTGCATGCACCCTCAATGTCAACGACGATGCGGTGGGCATCAAGTCCATTGAGCACGCCATCATCGACCGCGGCTGGGCAGAGGGCTGGGTGGTGCCTCAGCCGCCGCGCCACAAGACCGGCCGCAAGGTGGCCATCATCGGCTCGGGGCCCGCGGGACTGGCTGCGGCCCAGCAGCTGGCCCGTGCCGGTCATGATGTCACTGTCTTCGAGAAAAACAGCCGGATCGGAGGCCTGCTGCGCTACGGCATTCCAGATTTCAAGATGGAAAAAAACCACATCGACAGGCGGGTCGAGCAGATGCAGGCCGAGGGCGTGGTTTTTAAGACCGGGGTCTTGGTGGGCCGACTGCCCCAGGAGGGTCCGGGCAGCCGGGTGACCAACGACGCGATCGAGACCATCGCCGCCGAACAGCTGATGCGCGACTTCGATGCCGTCTTGCTGGCCGCTGGCAGCGAGCAAAGTCGCGACCTGCCCGTGCCCGGCCGTGATCTCCAGGGTGTTCACTTCGCCATGGAGTTTCTGCCGCAGCAAAACAAGGTCAATGCGGGCGACACCTTGGACCAGCAACTGCGCGCAGATGGCAAACATGTCATCGTCATCGGGGGCGGCGATACCGGCTCCGATTGCGTGGGCACCAGTAACCGTCATGGCGCGGCCAGCGTCAAGCAGTTCGAGGTGATGCCGCAACCCCCTGAGGAGGAAAACAAACCCTTGGTCTGGCCGTATTGGCCGCTCAAGCTGCGAACCAGTTCCAGCCATAAGGAGGGTTGTGGCCGCGAATTTGCCATCTCCACCAAGGCTTTTCTGGGCAAGGGTGGCAAGGTCACCGCCTTGCAGACCGTGCGGGTCGAAATGAAGGACGGCAAGCTGATCGAGGTGCCGGGCACGGAAGAGGAGCACCGCGCCGACCTGGTCTTGCTGGCCATGGGGTTTGTCAACCCCTTGTCTAGCGTGCTCGAAGCTTTCGGTGTGGGCAAGGACGCGCGTGGCAACGCCCGCGCCAGTACCGACTTCACCGGGGGCTACGCGACCAATGTGTCCAAGGTCTTTGCGGCCGGCGATGTGCGGCGCGGTCAGTCTCTGGTGGTGTGGGCCATCCGTGAAGGTCGCCAGGCGGCAAGGGCCGTCGACGAGTTCCTCATGGGCCACTCCGATCTGCCGCGCTGAGGGCTGGCCGGTCGTCCGGGGGAGTAAAGGCCAGGCGCCGGGGGCGACCGCTATGATGTCGCCCCTGTCCGCTTTTGCTGCCGGCGCGGCGCCGGCGTTTTTTCATGTCTGATCTATCCGGCGCTCCTGTTGATCTGGTCCAGTTTCGGGAGGTCTCTTTTGCCTATCCCGGTGCGGTGGCCGACCGGGTCTTTCTCGAGCGCATGCATCTGTCGGTCCCGCGCGGCAAGGTGACAGCCTTGATGGGAGCTTCCGGGGGGGGCAAGACAACGGTGTTGCGCCTCATCGGTGGTCAGCAGCGGGCCAGTGCCGGACAGGTGCTCTTTGACGGGCAGGATGTCGGTCTGATGGACAGTGCGGCTTTGTACGCCATGCGACGGCGCATGGGCATGCTGTTCCAGTTTGGAGCGCTCTTTACCGACCTCAGTGTCTTCGACAATGTGGCCTTTCCGCTGCGCGAACACACTTCCTTGAGCCCCGCACTGATACGCGACATTGTGCTCATGAAGCTCGATGCGGTCGGGCTGCGTGGCGCGCGTGACCTGATGCCGGCGCAGATTTCCGGCGGCATGGCCAGGCGAGTGGCCTTGGCCCGGGCCATTGCGCTGGACCCCGAACTCATCATGTATGACGAACCCTTTGCCGGCCTCGACCCGATTTCCCTGGGTACAGCCGCGCAGTTGATCCGCCAGCTCAATGACACCCTGGGCATCACCACGGTGGTGATATCACACGATTTAGAGGAGACCTTTCGCATTGCCGATCGGGTGGTGATTCTGGCCAACGGCATGATTGCCGCCGAGGGCACGCCCGAGGAGGTGATGCATTCCACCGACCCCTTGGTGCAACAGTTTGTTCATGCGCAAAGTCAGGGGCCGGTGAAGTTCCACTATCCGGCCGACCCGGCCGAGCTTGATTTCGGTCCGGCCTCGGCCGGGCCCGCGCGCAAGGTGCGGCGATGAGGGGGGGCAGGGCCTGGCTTGCCGATATCGGCTTTGCAACGCGTGCCAAACTGGCCGATTGGGGCCATGCCGCGCGCTTGTTCCTGCGGCTTTTCGCGCTCTCCGGGCCGACCCTGAAGCGTTTCGGGCTGGTGCGCGATCAGATTTTTTTCCTGGGTAACCACTCGCTGGCCATCATCACAGTCTCGGGTCTGTTCGTCGGCTTCGTGCTGGGTTTGCAGGGCTACTACACCTTGCAGCGTTATGGCTCGGCCGAGGCGTTGGGCCTGCTGGTGGCGCTCAGTCTGGTGCGGGAACTCGGCCCGGTGGTTACTGCCCTGTTGTTTGCCGGGCGCGCCGGCACGGCCCTGACCGCCGAGATCGGCCTGATGAAGGCCGGTGAGCAGCTCTCGGCCATGGAGATGATGGCCGTCGACCCGGTGCGCCGCATTCTTGCCCCCCGGCTCTGGGGCGGGATTGTGGCCATGCCCCTTTTGGCGGCGGTGTTCAGTGCGGTGGGCATCCTGGGGGGCTGGCTGGTAGGCGTGGTGATGATCGGGGTGGACCCGGGCTCCTTCTGGAGCCAGATGCAGGCCGGCGTCGATGCCTTGCGCGATGTGGGCAATGGGGTGATTAAAAGTATGGTCTTCGGGGTCACCGTGACCTTTGTCGCTCTGTATCAGGGTTACGAGGCCCAGCCTACCCCCGAGGGAGTGGCCCGGGCCACCACCCGGACGGTGGTTCAGGCCTCGCTGGCCGTCCTCGGGCTTGATTTCCTCCTGACCGCAGCGATGTTCAGTATCTGACTCGGGCTTTATTGCGCCGGCCGCCTGGGCGGGCCGAACATGCGAAAATACTTGTCATTCCCTTGAGGACCGCTGACTGTCATCCCCGAGCGACCGAAATCCGTTGTAGCGGTATCAACGGTCGATTCTGAAAGCCCTTATGCAACGCTCCAGCAAAGACCCCTGGGTGGGTCTGTTCGTCGTCATCGGCGCGGCTGCGCTCCTGTTCCTGTCCTTGAAGGCCGCCAATTTGCTCACGCTCAGCCTGGTGGACAACACCTATGCAGTGCAGGCCCGCTTCGACAATATCGGCGGGCTCAAGCCGCGCGCGGCGGTCAAAAGTGCGGGCGTGGTGGTCGGCCGAGTCGAGTCCATCAGCTTTGACGACAATAATTACCAGGCCAGCGTGCGCTTGGCGCTTGAAAAGCGGTATGTCTTTCCCAAGGACAGCTCCCTGAAGATCCTCACCAGCGGCCTGCTCGGGGAACAATACATCGGCATCGAGGCGGGCGCTGCCGACAAGAATTTGACGGCCGGGGATGTGATCACCACCACCCAATCGGCCGTGGTGCTCGAAAACCTCATCAGCCAGTTTCTCTACAGCAAGGCCGCGGATGCCGCGCCCTCCCCCGGCTCCAAGCCATGATCTGTGTAAAGCCACGCCGTGCGCTTTTGGGCGCGCTCTTGGTGCTTGAGTTGCTGCTCGTTGGCTGCGCCACGGTCTCGACCTCCAACACCGATCCGCGTGATCCCTGGGAGGGCTACAACCGGCAGGTCTGGCGTTTTAACGAGGCGCTTGACGAGGCCGTCTTGCAGCCAGCAGCCAGGGGGTATCGCGCCGCGGTGCCCGAGGTTGTTCGCAATGGCGTGAACAATTTCTTCGGCAACCTCTCGGATGTCTCGTCCTTGGTTAACAACCTGCTGCAACTCAAGCCGCGTGAATCGGCCGAAATGACCGGCCGGGTGCTGGTCAATTCCACGGTAGGACTCCTGGGCTTGGTCGATGTGGCCTCCGATGTCGGTCTGCAGCGCCGACGGGAAGATTTTGGCAAAACCTTGGGCCGCTGGGGTGTGCCCACTGGCCCTTATCTGGTGCTGCCGCTGTTGGGTCCATCGACAGTGCGGGGCACAGCCGGACTGCCGCTTGACTTCAAGGGCGACCTGCTTGGCCGGGTGAGCGACAGCGAAGCCCGTACCGGACTCACCATCCTGCGTGTGGTGGATCAGCGCGCCGGTCTGCTCGAGGCCGGTCGGATTTTGGATTCGGCGGCCCTGGATCGCTATATTTTTGTTCGCGACGCCTACTTGCAGCGGCGGCGCGTGTCCTCTCAGGCCTCTGATGCGTCTCAGGAACCCGAGGAGCGTTACGATTTGCTGGAGCCGGAGACCCCCCAGGTCGGGCCGGTCATTCGCCTGAAGTGACAGGAGATCATTCATGAACCGTTTTGTGCGACTGCGTCGCTTGTTTTTGCTCGGTTTGCTGGGGACTGTGGCCTCCGCTGCCTCGGCCCAGACTCCCGAGGCGCCCGATCAGTTGATCAAACGCCTCTCAGCCGAAGTTCTTGAGACCATCCGTACCGACAAGGAGATACAGGCGGGCGACACCCGCAAGGTGACCTCCCTGGTGGACGGCAAGGTCATGCCCCATGTCAATTTCACCCGCATGACCGCCTCGGCGGTGGGTCGCAGCTGGCGACAAGCCACGCCCGAGCAGCAAAAGCGTTTGCAAGAGGAGTTCAAGGCCCTGCTGGTGCGCACCTACTCCGGCGCGATCAGCCAGGTCAAGGATCAGACGGTATCGGTCAAACCGCTGCGGGCCGGTCCTGCGGATACCGAGGTCATCGTGCGTTCCGAAGTGGTCGGCCGGGGCGATCCCATCCAGCTCGACTATCGTGTGGAAAAAACCCCGACGGGCTGGCGTATCTACGATATCAATGTATTGGGTGTATGGCTGGTTGAAAACTACCGCACCCAGTTTGCGCAGGAAATCTCCGCGCGTGGGGTGGACGGTCTGATCAACTCGCTGGCCGAGCGCAACAAATCCAGCGCGCTTGCCGCCAAAAAGGGCTGATGCCCATGCTCGAATCGGCCGGGGGGCTCGAAGGTCAGGCTCACGAACTGCGGCTGCCCGCCGTTGTGACCCATGACCGTGCCTCTAACTGCGCCCTGGCCTTGCGCAAGGCCCTCAGTCTGAGCCGCAAACTCGCCCTGGTGGTGCGTGTCGATGCGGGCGCTTTGCGGCAGTTTGATTCGTCAGCGCTGGCGGTCCTGCTCGACTGCCGCCGCGCTGTGGTTGCCATGGGGCTCGAGTTCCGGGTCATCCATCTGCCTGAGCGCCTGCGTCAACTCGCCGTCCTCTACGGCGTCAGCGATCTGCTGCTGGCGGCCTGAGCGTTTCACCGGGCCTTGCCTTGCAAGGGGTTCGCTCGGCCCCGCCTAAAATAGCCGGTTTCATGTCCGCGATCTCCTTTCAGTCCGTCTCCAAACAGTATCGATCGCGCGGTGGCGGGGCGACGGTTCAAGCCCTGGATCAGGTGAGCTTCGATATCGAACCGGGTGAATTTTTCGGGCTGCTCGGCCCCAATGGGGCCGGCAAGACCACCTTGATCAGCATCCTGGCGGGTCTCTCGCGTCCGAGCTCTGGCCGCGTGCGCGTGCATGGTTTCGATGTCGGCGCCGACTTTGCCCAGGCCAGACGATGCTTGGGCGTGGTGCCCCAGGAACTGGTTTTTGACCCCTTCTTCACCGTCCGCGAGACGCTGCGCATCCAGTCCGGCTACTTTGGGGTGCGGGGCAACGAGGCCTGGATTGATGAGCTTTTGCAGAGCCTGGGTCTTGCGGACAAGGCCGGCGCCAATATGCGGCAGCTCTCCGGAGGCATGAAGCGGCGCGTGCTTGTCGCCCAGGCCCTGGTCCACAAGCCACCGGTCATCGTGCTCGATGAGCCGACTGCCGGCGTCGATGTGGAACTGCGGCAAACGCTTTGGCAGTTTATTGCCCGGCTCAATCGCGAAGGCAGCACGGTGCTGCTGACCACGCACTACCTCGAAGAGGCCGAGGCCTTGTGCAGCCGCATCGCCATGCTCAAGGCCGGGCGGGTGGTGGCCCTGTCATCGACCACCGACTTGCTCAGGGCGGCTTCCTCCAATGTGCTGCGCTTCAAGCTCGATCAGGCACTGCCGGACGCGCTGGCGGCCAAGGCCCGCGTGACCGGCCGGGTGGTGCAACTGCCCGCCCACGACGCGGCCGAGATAGAAACCCACCTGGCTGTGCTGCGCCAAGCCGGTCTGCAAGCGCAGGACCTGGAGATCCGCAAGGCCGACCTGGAAGATGTGTTCCTTGAGGTCATGGGCGCACAAGACCCCAGCGGCACGCCTGCGGAGGTTCGATGACCGGCTGGCTGACTCTGATCTACAAGGAAGTGCTGCGTTTTTGGCGCGTGGCCTTCCAGACCGTGGCCGCCCCCGTACTCACGGCCCTGATGTATCTGCTGATCTTCGGTCATGTTCTGGAGGACCGGGTGCAGGTATATCCTGGGGTGGGCTACACCGACTTCCTGATTCCTGGCCTGGTCATGATGAGCCTGCTGCAAAATGCCTTTGCCAACAGTTCTTCCTCGCTGATACAGAGCAAGATGATGGGCAACCTGGTCTTCATCCTGCTCACGCCGCTTTCGCCCTGGCACTGGTTTTGTGCGTACATTCTTTCTTCAGTTCTCCGGGGGCTGGCGGTGGGCCTGGGCGTGCTGCTGGTAACGGTGTGGTTTTCTGACCTGCCTTGGGCGGCGCCGGTCTGGATCGGGATCTTCGGCTTGCTCGGGGCGGGTTTGCTTTCAGCCCTGGGGCTGATTGCGGGCTTGTGGTCTGAAAAATTCGATCAGATGGCCGTCTTCCAAAACTTCATCATCATGCCAATGACTTTTCTCTCGGGTGTCTTCTATTCGATTCATTCATTGCCGGATTTCTGGCAATCGGCCAGCCACCTCAATCCATTTTTCTACATGATCGATGGCTTTCGCTACGGCTTTTTGGGGCACAGCGATGTATCGCCCTGGATCAGCCTGGCCCTGGTCGGTACAGCCTGGTTGTTGGTCAGCGCAGTGGCCTTGCATCTGCTTCGCATTGGCTACAAGATTAGAGGTTGATTGCTATGACAGCTCAAGAGCTCAAAGCCCTTATTGCTCAAGATTTGGCCTGTGCTCACCTCACGGTTGACGGCGACGGGCGGCATTGGTCGGCCGTGGTGGTTTCGGCCGAGTTCGAGGGCCGGCGCGCGGTCTGGCGCCATCAGCGTGTCTACGCCACCTTGGGTCAGCGCATGCTGACCGATGAAGTCCATGCCTTGTCGATGAAGACTTACACGCCGGCCGAGTGGGCTGCGCAGGGTGGGCGCTGAATGGACAAGCTCCTGATACGCGGCGGACGCCAGCTCAGTGGCACGGTCGAGGTGGCCGGCGCCAAGAACGCTGCCCTACCCGAACTGTGCGCCGCCTTGCTGACGGCCGAGCCTGTGATTTTGCGCAATGTGCCGCGTTTGCAGGATGTCGCCACCATGGTCAAGCTGATCGCGCACATGGGGGTGAGCGCGAGCCGCGACACGACAGAGTCGTCAGTGTTGCGCATGGATGCTTCGGGCTTGAACAAACCCGAAGCCCCCTACGAACTGGTCAAGACCATGCGGGCCTCTGTGCTGGCTTTGGGCCCCTTGCTGGCGCGCTTCGGTCGTGCCACCGTCTCGCTGCCTGGCGGTTGTGCCATTGGTTCTCGACCGGTGGATCAGCATATCCGCGGGCTGCAGGCCATGGGGGCCGACATCCGGGTTGAGCACGGCTACATGGTCGCCGGCTTGGCCGGCGGCCGCAGCCGTTTGCACGGGGCGCGCATCACCACCAACATGATCACCGTCACCGGCACTGAAAATTTTCTGATGGCTGCGTGCCTGGCTGAAGGCGAGACGGTGCTCGAAAATGCAGCTCAGGAGCCCGAAGTCACTGACTTGGCCGAAATGCTGATCGCAATGGGTGCCCGCATCGAGGGCCACGGCACCAGCCGGATTCGCATCCAGGGCGTCAGCGAACTACACGGTTGCAACCACGAGGTGGTGTCCGACCGGATCGAGACGGGCACTTTTTTATGCGCAGTCGCCGCTGCCGGTGGCGAGGCGCTGCTCACCAGGGCGCGGGCCGACCACCTCGAGGCCGTGATCGAGAAACTCCAGGCCGCTGGCGCACAGATCGAGTCGGGTCAGGGCTTTATCCGCATCAAGAGTGGGGGTCGGCTCAAGGCGCAGAGCTTTCGCACCACCGAATACCCGGGCTTTCCCACTGACATGCAGGCGCAGTTTATGGCGCTCAATGCAATTGCCCACGGAAGCAGCCGGGTGACGGAGACCATCTTCGAAAATCGCTTCATGCATGTCAACGAGATGGTGCGTCTCGGAGCCAACATCCAGATCGATGGCAAGGTGGCCTTGATCGAGGGGGTCGAGCGTCTATCCGGCGCAACGGTCATGGCCACCGATTTACGCGCCTCGGCCAGTCTGGTCATCGCCGGGCTGGTAGCCCAAGGCCAGACGGTGGTTGACCGCATCTACCATCTTGACCGCGGCTACGATCGCATGGAGCTCAAGCTGCAAGCCTTGGGCGCAGATATCGAGAGGGTTCGATGATGATCACGCTGGCCCTTTCAAAAGGACGCATCTTCGACGAGACCCAGCCCCTGCTGAAGGCAGCAGGCATTGAGGTTCTCGATCATCCGGAGACCTCCCGTAAATTGATCTTGGTGACCAGCCGAAGCGATGTGCGGGTGGTGCTGGTGCGAGCCACCGATGTACCCACCTATGTGCAGTACGGCGGCGCCGATCTGGGCGTGGTTGGCAAGGACACGCTTCTCGAGTCGGGCGGCGAGGGCCTGTATCAGCCCCTGGATTTACAGATCGCTCGCTGCCGCATCAGTGTGGCGGTGCGCGAGGGCTTCGACTATGCAGCGGCCGTGCGGCAGGGCGCGCGGCTCAAAGTGGCGACCAAATATGTGTCGATTTCCCGCGATTTTTTCGCTGCCAAAGGGGTGCATGTCGACCTCATCAAGCTGTACGGCAGCATGGAGCTGGCCCCTCTGACTGGCCTGGCCGATGCCATTGTGGATCTGGTGTCCACAGGCGGCACGCTGCGAGCCAATCACTTGGTGGAGGTTGAGCCCATCATGGACATCAGCGCTCGACTGGTGGTCAACCAGACGGCGCTCAAGCTCAAGCAGGCCCCGATACGGGCCCTGATCGATGCTTTTGCTCAGGCCGTGGGTCGGTCCTCATGAATCCCAAGGCCACCCCGATCCGATTGAGCACGGCCGATGCCGGCTTTGAGGCCGCTTTTGCCCGGCGCCTGCACTGGTCCTCCGACACCGATCAGGCCATTGAGCAGCGGGTGGCCGACATCCTGGCCGATGTCCGCCACCGCGGCGATGAGGCGGTGCTTGACTACACCCGCCGATTCGATGGTGTTCAGGCCAGGCGCATGGCCGATCTGGAGATCGGCGCGCACGAGTTCCGTGCCGCCTTTGAATCGCTGGCCCCGGCGCAGCAGCGGGCCTTGCAGGAGGCCACCGATCGGGTGCGTCGCTACCACGAGGCGCAGAAGCAGGCCAGCGGCCAGAGTTGGTCCTACCGCGATGAGGACGGCACGCTCCTGGGCCAGAAGGTCACGCCCCTGGACCGGGTCGGTATCTATGTGCCCGGTGGCAAAGCTGCCTACCCCTCCAGTTTGATCATGAATGCAGTGCCGGCCCATGTGGCCGGTGTTCCGGAAATCATCATGGTGGTGCCCACGCCAGCACAGGGCAGTCTGGCCTCCGGCGCTGTGGTTGCCCAGGCTCAGTCTGTGTCTCGCAACCCGCTGGTGTTGGCGGCAGCCCATGTGGCCGGTGTCAGCCGCGCCTTCACCATAGGAGGAGCCCAGGCGGTGGCGGCCCTGGCGTACGGAACCGACTCCATCGCCCGGGTGGACAAGATCACCGGTCCGGGCAATGCCTATGTCGCCAGTGCCAAGCGCCGGGTATTCGGTGCGGTGGGTATCGACATGATTGCCGGGCCCAGCGAGATCCTGGTGCTCGCCGATGGCAGCACCCCGGCCGACTGGGTGGCGATGGATCTGTTTTCCCAGGCCGAGCACGACGAATTGGCCCAGAGCATTCTCCTGTGCCCAGACCCGGCCTACATTGAGGCGGTGCAAGAGGCCATAGACCGCCTGCTGCCGAGTATGCCGCGGCGCCAGATCATCGCCACCAGCCTCAATGAGCGCGGCGCGCTCATCCTCACCCGCGACATGGAGGAGGCCTGTGCGCTGAGCAACCGGATTGCGCCCGAGCACCTGGAGATCTCCAGCCACGAGCCGCAGCGCTGGGAGCCCTTGTTGCGCCATGCCGGCGCCATCTTCATGGGCGCCTACACCAGCGAATCGCTGGGCGACTACTGCGCGGGACCCAACCATGTGCTGCCCACCAGCGGTACCGCCCGCTTTTCCAGCCCCCTGGGGGTCTACGACTTTCAAAAACGCTCGAGCCTGATCGAGGTCAGCGCGCTCGGTGCGCAGACCCTGGGCCGCACTGCTGCTGAGTTGGCCTATGGTGAAGGACTGCAGGCCCATGCCCGAGCCGCAGAATTACGGCTTCAGCCGGTGCCGCCCATGCGGGGTTCCTCATGAGCGGGCTTGTGCACCCGCCGCTGGCGCGATTGATCCGGCAGGATGTGCAGTCCATGCACGCCTACGCCATCCAGGATTCGGCCGGCATGGTCAAGCTCGACGCCATGGAAAACCCCTTCGGCCTGCCGCCCGATTTGCAGCAGGCGCTGGGCGAGCGCCTGGGCCGGTTGGCGCTCAACCGCTACCCCGACGGTCGGGTCAATGAGCTGCGGGCCGCGCTGGCCCAGTACGCCGGCATGCCTGCCGGTCACGACATCATGCTGGGCAACGGCTCGGACGAACTGATTTCCCTGCTCGCTATGGCTTGTGATGTCCCTGGCGCATCGATCCTGGCGCCCTTGCCCGGCTTTGTGATGTACGCCATGAGTGCGCAGCTGCAGGGCCTGGCCTTCCACGGCGTACCGCTGACCGCCGACTTTGAACTTGACGAGGCCGCCATGCTGGCGGCAATTGCCGAGCACAAGCCATCCCTCGTCTACCTGGCCTACCCAAACAACCCCACCGGCAACCTCTGGGACGATGCGGCGATCGAAAAGATCATCGAAGCCCAGGGCGCACAGGGTGGCTTGGTGGTGATGGACGAGGCCTATCAGCCCTATGCCAGCAAGAGCTATATCGACCGCCTGACCACGCATTCGCATGTGCTGCTCATGCGCACGCTCTCCAAGTTCGGCCTGGCCGGTGTGCGGCTGGGCTACATGATCGGCCCCAAGGCTCTGATTGCCGAGATCGACAAGGTGCGCCCGCCCTACAACATCAGCGTGCTGAACTACGAGTGCGCCTTGTTCGCGCTGGAACACGCCGAGGTCTTCGCCCGGCAGGCCGCCATCTTGCGCGAGGAACGCACCCGCCTGCAACGCGAACTGGCGGCCTTGCCCGGCGTACATCCCTACCCTAGCGAAGCCAACATGATTCTGGTGCGCGTGCCCGACGCGGCCAAAGCCTTTGACGGGCTCAAGGCCCACAAGGTGCTGGTCAAGAACATTTCTAAAATGCACCCCTTGCTGGCCAACTGCCTACGCCTGACGGTGGGCACGACCCAGGAAAATCAGCAACTGCTACATGCCCTTGGGCACAGCCTATGAGCACCACGCCTCCACGCACCGCCAGCGTCAGCCGCAGCACCAATGAAACGCGCATTCAGGTCGCGATCAACCTCGATGGCTCGGGCCGTTCGCAACTGGCCACCGGTATCGGTTTTTTTGACCACATGCTCGACCAGATTGCGCGCCATGGCCTGATCGATCTGGAGATCAAGGCCGAGGGGGATCTGCATATCGATGGCCATCACACGGTGGAGGATGTGGGCATCACCCTGGGGCAGGCCCTGGCCCAGGCGGTGGGCGACAAGCGCGGGCTGCGCCGTTACGGTCATGCCTATGTGCCGCTTGATGAGGCGCTGTCGCGGGTGGTGGTCGACTTTTCGGGCCGGCCCGGCCTGCACATGGATGTACCGTTTCGCAGCGCCACGATCGGCCAGTTCGACACCGCGCTTGCCTACGAGTTTTTTCAGGGCCTGGTCAACCACGCCTTCATCACCGTGCACATCGACAACCTGCGCGGTGAGAACGCCCACCACCAGGCCGAGACCGTGTTCAAGGCCTTCGCCCGAGCCCTGCGCATGGCCCTGGAGATCGACCCGCGGGCGAGCGGCGTGATCGCCTCGACCAAGGGCTCCCTCTAGGACGGACCCTTCGGCCCTACTGAGATGTCTGCCCCTTTTGTTGCGGTCGTCGATTACGGCGCGGGCAATCTACGCTCGGTTTGGCAGGCGGTCGAGAAGGCCGCAGAGGGCACCCCGTGGCGGGTGCGGGTGAGCTCCGAGGCCTCGGTGCTGTCCGACGCCGACCGCCTCATCCTGCCCGGCCAAGGCGCCATGCACGACTGCATGCAGGCCCTGGACCGGGCTGGCTTGCGCCAGGCGGTGTTGCAGGCTGCGGCTGCCAAGCCCCTTTTCGGCGTCTGCGTGGGGATGCAGATGTTGCTCGACAGCAGCCAGGAAGGCATCGGTGGACAAGCCACCCCCGGCCTGGGCCTGATTGCCGGTGAGGTCTTGCGGTTCCAGGGCGGTTTGGGCCCCGATGGCCATCGACTCAAGGTGCCGCAGATGGGCTGGAACCAGGTCGTACAAACTCATCAGGGGAAACCCCATGCGCTCTGGTCCGGCGTACCCGACGGCGCCTGGTTCTACTTCGTGCACAGCTATTTCGCCCGTCCGTCTGATGCGCGCCACACTGTGGGCGAGGCCGACTATGGGGGGCGCTTTACCGCCGCCGTCGGCAGGGATAATATTTTCGCTACACAGTTTCATCCTGAAAAAAGCGCTGAGCAAGGTTTGGCCCTCTATCGCAATTTCCTGTCCTGGCAACCCTGATTGCCGGGGCTCACCGACCCTGACCTCCCTGCGCCTGTCCACTTTCCCGTGTCCGCTTCATCATGCTGCTGATACCTGCCATCGACCTTAAGGATGGTCAGTGCGTTCGCCTCAAGCAGGGCGACATGGATCAGGCCACCCATTTTGGCGAAGACCCGGCAGCCATGGCCCGCAACTGGCTGGAGCAGGGCGCGCGCCGCCTGCATCTGGTCGACCTCAATGGAGCTTTTGCCGGCAAGCCTAAAAACGAGCAGGCCATACAGAAAATCTTGCGCGAGGTGGGTGGCGAAATCGATGTGCAGCTCGGCGGCGGCATTCGCGACCTCGACACCATTGAGCGCTATCTTGATGCGGGCCTGCGCTATGTCATCATCGGCACCGCAGCCGTCAAGAATCCGGGCTTCTTGCAGGACGCTTGCAGCGCCTTTGGCGGCCACATCATCGTCGGTCTGGACGCCAAAGACGGCAAGGTGGCTACCGACGGCTGGAGCAAGCTCACCGGGCACGAGGTGGTCGACCTGGCCCGCAAGTTCGAGGATTACGGCGTCGAATCCATCATCTACACCGACATTGGCCGAGACGGCATGCTTACCGGCATCAACATAGAGGCCACGGTGCGTTTGGCACAAGCCCTGACGATCCCGGTCATCGCCTCCGGAGGGCTGTCGGGGATGAGCGATATCGAGGCCCTGTGTGCCGTCGAAGACGAAGGCGTCGAAGGCGTGATTTGTGGGCGATCCATCTACACGGGCGATCTTGACTTTGTGAAGGCGCAGGCTCGCGCCGATGAACTCGGTCTCTGACCACTCGCCTCCACCCTGCTTGACACCGGCCTGCGCCGATGTCCCCCTACCATGCTAGCCAAACGCATCATTGCCTGCCTCGATGTCACCGGTGGACGGGTGGTCAAGGGCGTCAACTTCGTCGAACTGCGTGATGCCGGCGACCCGGTGGAGATCGCCGCCCGCTACAACGAGCAGGGAGTGGACGAGCTGACTTTTCTCGACATCACCGCCACCAGCGACGGCCGGGATCTGATCTTGCCCATCATCGAAGCAGTCGCCTCCCAGGTCTTCATTCCGCTGACCGTAGGTGGCGGTGTGCGATCGGTCGAGGATGTGCGGCGCCTGCTCAACGCCGGAGCCGACAAGACCAGCTTCAACTCGGCAGCCATTGCCAACCCGAATGTCATCCGGCGAGCATCGGACAAATACGGCGCCCAGTGCATTGTGGTGGCCATCGACGCCAAGCGCCGTAGCGCCGGAGACGAGCAACGCCCCGGCACTGATGGCCAGCCCGTGGGCCCCGGCTGGGATGTGTACAGCCATGGCGGGCGAAAAAATGTGGGCCTGGACGCCGTGCGCTGGGCCAGCCAAATGGCCGAATACGGCGCTGGCGAAATTTTGCTCACCAGCATGGACCGCGACGGCACCCGCAGTGGCTTTGATCTGGCACTGACGCGGGCGGTCAGCCAGGCTGTTAGTGTGCCGGTGATTGCCTCAGGCGGCGCCGGCACGCTCGACCACCTGGCCGACGGCGTGCAGCAAGGCGCCGCCGATGCGGTGCTGGCCGCCAGCATCTTCCACTACGGCGACTTCACCGTTCGGCAGGTCAAGCAGCACATGCGCGAGCGCGGCATAACGGTTCGTTTGTGAGGCGACGATCAGCCGGTGAGCAGCGCATCGAGCGGGCTGGCCACCGAACAAAAAAGCACCCAATAGAACTAATATTTTTAGGCATATAGTCTATAGTGACTATAAAGCAAGCACTCCCGCAATTAATCCAGCAGGCGGGGGGGACTGCCAAACGGGAGTGGAGGGTTTCATGGCAAATTTATACCTGTTTTTTGTACAGTGTATGCGCCTACAGCCCAGTCAGCAAGCGCCTGGCGGAAGGTTGAGCAAGCGGATGTATCCGACTGCGCTGGTTTAATTCCGCAGGTTGTGCGGAATACATTGCGGTAGGCCGTTGATTCGCAAGCCATGCCTACCAACTTCTTCTACGCCTACGCGATCAAGGACCCTCGGTCCCAGCAACCTAAGCCGTTCTACATAGGCAAGGGAACGGGAAGCCGCGCCTACGATCACCTGGTGTCGCCCGACTCGACGAGGAAATACAAGAGGATCAAAGCAATACTTGAGGCTGGAGATAAGCCAATCATCGACATCCTTGTGGACGATCTCACCGAAGCACAGGCGCTAAAGATTGAAGCTGAACTGATCGCCGCGTTCGGAGCAGAGGAAACCGGCGGAGTACTGACGAATGCTGTCGTACCGTCGGGTCTAGGGGGGAAGAAGCGCGATCACGTTTCTGTCCCTCAGGGAACGGTGGAACGTGCCCAACTAGGGCTCGAATTTCTCAAGACTGCAATTCTGGAACTTGCAAAGGCGAATCCAGGCAGCATCACTAATTCAGACGCCGCGAGCCTTTTAGGGCTACGGAGCGACTACAACGGAAAGCAGAAGGACTACTTGTCCTACAGCGTTTTCGGCCTCCTCCTTCGGTAGGGAAAGTTAGAGCGGATGCACACGCCCCCACGGCATGTCGCAAAGGCCTAACCTGCCGCTCAACCGGACGTGCAACAGCGTTGGTCGCCCGGGCCTCATTTCATTGTGGCCCGGCCGCGGCCCGCTGCCGCACGCCGGTTAGCTCTACGTTAGGCGTCTCTGGCAACCAGTTGACGCTTATACGCCTAAGGCGTACACTTCATTCGAGCTAACCGTCGTCGAAACCACACTCTTTCAGCGGCAGTGGCCCCTGTACTGGACTGAGGAGGAGCGAGGTGAGTTCGCTGCTTACATCGCAGAGAAGCCAACCGCCGGCGATGTCATTCCTGAATCTGGCGGCATTCGCAAGGTGCGTTGGAAGCGCGCTGGGTCTGGTAAGTCAGGCGGTGTACGGGTCATCTACTTCACGCGCAATGCTCAGGGCGAGGTGGTCTTACTCACTCTGTATGCCAAATCCAAGACCGACAACTTGACGGGCGCCATGCTTAAGGAGATCCACCGTGTCCTCGAAGCCTAAACAACCTCTGAATTCCGCTGAACTGGCCGCCTATGAGGCAACGCGCTACCTGGCCGCCGAGTTGCTCGAGTCCGTGCGCGAAATGCAGGCTGGCAAGGTGCATTTGGTGGCCTCCCCCGTCGCTGAGGCACGCCGCAAAACAGGTTTGTCTCAGTCTCAGTTTGCTGCTCTGATGGGGGTTTCCGTTCGTACTCTGCAAGGCTGGGAGCAGGGGCGCAAGCAACCAAGCGGCGCTGCGCGCACCTTGCTGGCCATCGCAAGCACCAACCCGAAGGCTCTTCTTGCTGTGGCTGCAGCACACTGAAGACGCCCAACCCCTCGTTCAACCGGATGTGCTTCGGCGTGGCTTCGCCACTCTGGCGCACGCCGGTTAACTCAAACGTTAGGTCAAACCTCCGCAATGTCTGATTTCACCGTACGAATCGCAAACGCCAGCGACATCGAGCGCGTGGCTGGGCTTTTCAACCTTTACCGACAGTTCTACGAACAACTAGATGATTTGGCGCTGGCGACTTCATTCATCCGTGATCGCACAACCCAAGATGAGTCTCTTGTCACGCGTTGCAAGCGGCTGTTTTCGAGCCGGAAGAGTTATCGGCGTGTTGCGGTGTGGGAGGAACCCGGTTGGTCATGATGGCCTCGCCACCTCACTAACCTTGGGGTGGTGCGGCTGGTGGGTGGACGATCACAATCGTGTGATGCCCGAAGCAATCATTCCCGCTTGGAAGGCGTTAGGCCCGTCTAAGTTCAAAAAGGTCTGTATTGTCAGAGGTGGTTACACCGAAAGCCACGAAAAGACTTTCCCAGCGAAACGGTCTTTCGGCTCTGTAGCCCTCACGGCTGTCTTGGCAGCTGGATTGGCGGGGTGTTCCTCAATACCATCGAACACGCCCGTCCTCCTGGATAAAACTTCCGAGCGGATCGAGACGCGCAGCGAAGTCATTTCAAAAACAC
>Ga0194133_10000978_pt1 | contig 54113 bp, 56 predicted proteins | sample TA2KigOf40mmetaG_FD_155448 | JGI IMG/M metagenome (GOLD analysis project Ga0194133, IMG submission 155448) | Freshwater microbial communities from Lake Tanganyika, Tanzania - TA2015055 Kigoma Offshore 40m | ecosystem: Environmental > Aquatic > Freshwater > Lake | place: Tanzania: Lake...
CGCGAGCACAAGGCGTCGACCGGCACTCGGCGCACCAACGACGGCATCGCCTCCGGAGTCTCCGGCGGCCTCGAACCCGACCAGGTCGCCGAGCTCGTCGTGCACGGCATCCGCAGCGACCACTTCTGGATCGTCACCGACCGTGACCTGCTCCGGCAGGTCGCGGCCCGCAACCAGGCTCTCGCCGAGGGCCGCAACCCACCGAGGAACCCCACATGACCATGCTCGACATCGCCGCAGCCCGCGAGGCGCTCCTCGCCGCCCGCACGTCCGGGACCCCGCTCAAGGCGCTCCCCACCGGCTCGGAACCGACCGACCTCGAGGGCGCCTATGCCGTCCAGGACGCACTCGTCGACGCGCTCGGTCGACGCACGGTCGGGTGGAAGGTCGGCGCCACCAACGACGCCGCCCAGCAGATGCTCGGCGTGCCGGGTCCGATCTTCGGTCGGGTGCTCGAGGGGACGCTCTTCACCTCACCGGGCGAGGTCCCGATGTCGTTGTTCACCAACCCACCCCTCGCCGAGTGCGAGCTCGGCTTCGAACTCGGCGCCGACCTGCCGGCCTCGGCCGCACCGTTCGACCGGGCGACCGTCCTCGCCGCCGTCCGGGCCGTCGTGCCCACCATCGAGCTCGTGAGCCACCGGTACGTCGGCACCGCTGCGGAGGTGGGCGGCATCCGACTCGTCGCCGACAACGCGCTCGCCGCTGCGCTCGTCGTCGGGCCCCGCAACGACCCGTCCGTGGCATCCACCCTGCCGACCGCTGAGGTCGCACTCGAGCTCGACGGCGCGGAGGTCGCCCGAGGCGACGGATCGGCCGTGCTCGGGGATCCGGTCGAGGCACTCGTGTGGCTCGCCAACGAGCTCGCGGCACGCGGCCTGCAGCTCCACGCCGGGGATGTCGTCACGACCGGGTCCTGCACCGGGCTGACCCCGCTGCTGTCCGGCGTGACCGCACGCAACGACGCCGGCCCGCTCGGGGCTGTGCAGGTCGTCGTTCGCTGAAACCCCCGGTCCGCACGCCACGCCCGGCAGACTTGATGGGATGGCCACCCCCCTCACCCTCCGGTTCGCCGATCGGCGCCTCGAAGCGGCGGCGCGTGCCATCTGTATCGCGGTCCGCTCCCAGGGCGGTGCCGCCCATCTCGTCGGGGGTGCCGTGCGCGACGCAGCGCTGGGCCGCACCGTCAACGAGGTCGACCTCGAGTGCTTCGGTCTCGCCGTCGAGGAGCTCCACACGATCGTCTCGGGAATCATCCCGGTGACCCTCGTCGGGGCGAGCTTCGGTGTGCTGAAGGCGCGCGGGCTCGCGCTCGACGTGTCCGTGCCCCGCCTGGAACGGAAGACGGGTCCCGGCCACCGGGGCTTCCACATCGATGCCGACCCGCACCTCGACCCCGCCGTCGCCGCGGCCCGGCGCGACTTCACCATCAACGCGATCGCCTACGACCTCCTCGAGGACCGGATCATCGATCCCTTCGACGGGCTCGACGATCTCCGGCGGCGGGTCCTCCGGCACACGAGCCCCCAGTTCGACGAGGACCCGCTCCGCGTCCTGCGCGGCATGCAGTTCATCGCCCGGTTCGGCCTCACCGCCGACCCGGACACCGTCGTCCGCTGCCGCGGGATCGACCCGGAGGGACTCGCGGCGGAACGGATCTTCGACGAGTGGCGCAAGCTCCTGCTGCGCGGCGTCCACATCGGCGACGGCCTCGGCTTCCTGCGCGACACCGGCTGGATCCGCCACACCCCCGAACTCGAGGCCCTCCTCGACTGCCCTCAGGACCCGGAGTGGCACCCCGAGGGTGACGTCTTCGTGCACACGGGCCACGTCCTCGACCAGTTCGCCTCGCGTCGGCTCGGCGACGACGAGGAGGACCTCGTCGTCGGGCTCGCCTGCCTCTGCCACGACCTCGGCAAGCCGGCGACCACGGTGTTCGACGCCGGACGGTGGCGATCCCCCGGCCACGAACAGGCAGGGATCCCGCCGACCCGTTCCCTGCTCGGCCGGATGACGAGCCAGCACGACCTCGTCGAGCAGGTCGTCGTGCTCGTCGCCGAACACCTCAAGCCCGACCAGCTCCACCGACAGGGTGCCGGCGCCGCTGCGGTGCGTCGGCTCGCCGCCCGCGTCGGGCGACTCGACCGCCTGCTGCGCGTGGCCCGCGCCGACCGGGACGGGCGGCCACCCCTGCCCACCGACGACTTCCCTGCGGCCAGCTGGTTGCTCGGCCTCGCAGCGGAGCTCGACGTCCTCGACGCCCCGCCGCGACCCGTCGTGCTCGGACGCCACCTCGTCGCTGCGGGACTCACCCCCGGACCCACGTTCCGTCCGCTGCTCGACGCCTGCTACGAGGCCCAGCTCGACGGGCGGATCGCCACGGTCGAGGACGGGCTCGAACTCGTGCGCAGCCTGCTGCCGGGTACGACCTGAACGAGATCACCCGGGGGACGGTCGTCGATCTCACGGAACATCACGCTGATCCGGGGCGCGGCGTGGGCCAACTTCGGCACGGCGTGCTCGAACTCCTGCTGACAGCGCCCGCCCATCACGAGCAGGTCCCCGAAGCCCGTACTGAACCGGCGCGTCGGTCCGCCGCCCCGTGGACGGATGACGAACGGCCGCGGCGCACCGAGGGCGACGATGGCGATGACCGGCTCCGGAGCCGATCTCCCGATGCGGTCGGCGTGCCATGCGACACCGTCGGAGCCGTCGCGATAGAGGTTCAGCGCGAGTCGCCCGAACGCCACGCCGTAGTGCGCCCCGAGCACCGACGCCGCCTCCTCCAACACCTCGTCGGGCCGGTCTTCCCCCGGCCCGAACCAGGCCGTCAGACGCGGGTCGTCGACCCGGCGGCCGTACATCGTGCGGCGGAACTGCTGCCATCGGGACCGATCGAGCAACCGTTCGAAGAGCTCGTCCGACCCGCCGAGCCATCCCGGGCAGTGATCGACCCACGATGTGGCGCTCAAGGCAACCCGCTCGATCGCACCGGCGGGACGGGCGATCGCCGGAGCACCGCAGCCGAACAGGCCGAGCGGGGAAGCGTCCGAGCCGACGAACGAACAGGTGTTCGTGATCACGGCGACACGGTACCGCACCCGTGGCGCCCTGGCCAGCACTCGACCGGTGGACGGTAGGGTGCGACGCATGGCGGCCGAGGACGACCCCGCTCCCCGACCGGCGAGCGGTGTCCGCCATTCGCTCCGGGCGCTGCGCCACCGCAACTTCGCCATCTTCTTCGCCGGGGCACTCGCGTCGAACACCGGGAGCTGGGTGCAGAACGCGACCGTTCCCTACGTGCTGTTCCAGCTCACCCGGAGCGCGACCTGGGTCGGGTTGGCCACCTTCGCGCAGTTCCTGCCGTCGGTGCTCTTCGGTCCCCTCGGCGGATCGCTCGCCGACCGGTACGACCGCCGCCGGGTGGTCGTGGTGACCCAGATCATGCTGATGCTCGCCGCCGTCGCGATGTGGGTGACCTGGGTGGCCGGCATCCGCTCCCCTGCCCTGCTGCTCGTCCTCGTCGCGACGAGCGGCATGCTCGGTGGCCTCAACATCCCCTCCTGGCAGGCGTTCGTCCCGCGCCTCGTCCCCCGCGACGACCTCCTGAGCGCGATCACCCTGAACTCCCTGCAGTTCAATGCCGCCCGTGCGGTGGGTTCGGCGGTTGCGGGTCTCGTGCTCACCGCGCTCGGTGTGGCGGCCGCCTTCCTCGCGAACGCTGCGTCGTTCGTCTTCGTGATCGGGGCGCTCGCGCTGCTGCGGCTCCCACGGGAGACCCCCGACCGGGTGCCCGAGCGTGGCGTCGTCCGCCAGTTCGCGGCGGCCCTCCGCTACGTCGGCACGCAACCCGGCATCGTCGCCGGGATGGTCACCGCGGTGCTCGTCGCGGCGCTCGGGAACCCGATCGTGCAGTTCGCCGCCGTGTTCGCAGAGGACGTCTTCGGAGTCGGCACCCTGGCCTACGGATTCCTCGCCGCCTCGCTCGGCGTCGGTGCGCTCCTCGCTGCGCCCGTGGTCTCCGGCTGGGACACCGCCGTCCCCCGGTCCACGGTCGTCACGGTCGGTCTGCCGTTCTACGGCCTCGCCTGCGTCGCGTTCGCCCTGGCGCCGAACTTCCCCGTCGCCGTGATCGCCATGGCGTGCGCGGGCGGCGGCTTCCTCGCCGTCATCTCGGCGACCAACACGGCGGTGCAGGTGATCGTCGCCGACCACATGCGCGGTCGGGTGATGGCAGCCCGGGTCATGGCCTTCACGGTGTCGTATGCGCTCGGCGGACTCCTGCAGGGCGTCGTCGCCCAGCGGGTCGGCCCCCGGGTGACGGTGGCGGTGGCCGGCGGCCTGTTGCTCGTCGGGGCTGCCGTGCTGCGGTTCCGTTCGGCGCTGCTCCTCCGGCTCGACGACCCGCCGGACACCACGCCGGCGCCGGTGCCGGCCGCCTAGTGACCGCTGGCCGCGAGCACGGTCGGCAGGGCGAAGAATCCGTCCGCGCCGGGCGGGAAGGGGACCACGTCGACGACGGCGGTGACCGGCAGGGGCCCGTAGAGGTGCGGGAACTCACGATCGTCGTGCGGCGGACTGCCGGCTTCGAACCGGAGGGTCCCGGGAAGAAGACCGTCTTCGTCGACGATCAGAGCGACGAGGTCCGTCCGGCCCCGGTAGAAGGCGTTCGCGGGGAGCAGGACCTGCTCGACGGTGGAGAGGTGGAGGAACCCCTCCGGAGCCGACGCGCCATCGAGGTCGCAGCCCGACCGCACCACCTCGTCCCACACGGACGCTTCGATCAGATGCAGGAGCCGCACGACCATCTCACGGCAGGATCCCCATCCACACGACCTTCGGACCGTGCACGCCGATGGTGAGCGTGAACTCGATGTCGGCCGATCGACTCGGACCCGAGGCGAACACGACCTGTGACGGCAACCCCTCCGGGAACCGGGCCGGGAGATCCCGCCACAGATCGGCCGGGGTCCCGAGCACGTTCCGGGACCGGACGAGTGCGAGGTGCACCGGTGGCACGAGCGAGGCGGACCGACCGCCCGATCGGGCCGAGGACTGCACGACCGACGCCGTGGCGGCGATCGCGAACGCCGCCCCGGTCACGCCGAGCTCGACGTCCGCGCCGGCGGTCGGCCCGTCGAAGGGCACGAGCTCCACCCCGAGCTCCTCGAGGATCCCTACGACGCCGAGCTCGAGGATCTCGGGGTCGGCGGAGCACATCGCCCGGCGGACGGCGTGCGCCTCGACGACCTCCGCCAGGAGCGTGCGCACGGATCCTGGCGCCGCATCGACGTCCCGGACGTTCCAACCCTTGCCCGCCGCCGCGGACCGCAGTGTCGCGACGACATCGGGCGCAGCCGGGTACCCGGGCCGCGGGACCCCTTCGACAGGGACGAGCGGGTGCGCGAGGTTCGGTTCCTCCGGCTCAGCGAGACGGGCGCGGAGGCGGTCGAGGAAGGCGGCACGTTCCACCGGTCAGACCGATCCCGATCGGAGGCGTCGACGGAAGCTCCCGCCGGCAGGGCGACGGGGCACGACCCGCCCGTCCGTCCACGCGTCGGGGAAGACCGCCTCGGGCAGCACACGCCCGACCGCTCCCGCCGCCCACGTCGTCGCCCGATAGGTCGAGGGTCGACTCCAGGCCTCCGCCCAGGCCCGCCAGGCGGTGCGCTCACCGAGATCGGCGTCCGCCGCCGAGCGGCGCCGGAGGGCGAGCAGGAGGTCCTGCAAGGGGATCTGCACAGGACACACCTCGTGACAGGCGCCGCACAGCGTCGACGCCCCGGCCAACTCGCCGGACCCCTCCACGTCACCGAGCAGCGGGGTGAGCACCGCACCCATCGGCCCCGAGTAGACCCACCCGTAGCTGTGCCCCCCGACCTGGCGGTACACCGGACAGGTGTTGAGACAGGCCCCGCAGCGGATGCAGTTGAGCATCTCCCGGAACGGACCGGCGAGCAGGTCGGAGCGGCCGTTGTCGAGGATCACCAGGTGGAACTCGTCGGGACCGTCCACCTCCCCGACGCGCCTCGGGCCGGTGATCTGGTTCACGTAGACGCTGATGTCCTGCCCGGTCGCGGCACGCGGCAGCAGCGCCATGATGAGATCGAGCTGTTCCCACGTCTCGACCACCCGCTCCATGCCCATCACGGCGACGTGAACCCGCGGCAGGGAGGTCGACATGCGACCGTTGCCCTCGTTCTCGACGAGCACGATCGACCCGGTCTCGGCGACGGCGACATTGCAGCCCGTGATCCCGAGGTCGGCGCGCAGGAACCGTTCACGGAGCACGGCCCGCGCGAAGGCGCACAACTCCTCGGGGACGTCGGTCAGCTCACCGTCGGAGACCCGCTGCAGCAGGTCACGCACATCACCGCGCGACAGGTGGATCGCCGGGGCGACGATGTGGGACGGCGTGTCCCCGCCGACCTGCAGGATCCACTCGCCGAGATCCGTCTCGACGACGTCGACGCCCGCTGCGGCGAGGTGCTCGTTGAGGCCCGTCTCCTCCGTCGCCATCGACTTGCCCTTCACCGCCGAGCGCGCCCCGATACGGCGGGCGACGGAGGCGATGTACGCGTTCGCCTCATCCGCGTCCGCAGCGAAATACACGACGCCACCGTTCGCCTCGACGTTGGTGGCGAGACGATCGAGCACATCGGGGAGGCGACGGATGATGTCGTCCCGCATCGACCGGGCCGCACGACGCAGCTCCTCGGAGTTGTCGAGGTGCCCCTGCGACACGCGCCGGGCGTCGATCAACCGGTCCGTCACGTTGTGCAGCACACCCCGGAGGTGCGCGTCCGCCGTGGCGCGCTCGGCCCGCGCCCGGAAGCCGACGGGGACGGCCCCGCTCACGACCACGCCTCGTCGAGGACCTCGGCAAGGTGACGGACGCGGATCGTCGTCTCGCCCCGGCGTCCGAGTCGACCTTGGAGGTGGAGCAGGCACGACTGGTCGCAACCGACGAGCTCCGTCGCATCCGTGGTGAGCAGGGAGTCGATCTTGTCGTCGGCCATCGCGACCGAGGTCTCCGGCTGCTTGAGGGCGAACGTCCCCCCGAACCCGCAGCAGCGGTCGTCGCCCGACCAGGCGACGGTGCGACAGCCCTCGAGGCCGTCGAGCAGCCGCCCGGCCTCGTCCCGCAACCCGAGCTCGCGCAGCATGTGGCAGCTCACGTGCCGGGCGACCGCTGCGTCGTGGCGACCGTCGGGCAGGCCGCCGGTGCGATCGAGTAGTTCGGAGAACTCGAAGGTCCGGTCGGCGATCACCCTGGCCCGCGCCTCGGCCGCAACGTCGCCGACGAGGTGGAACAGCTCGCGCCAGAACACCCGGATCATCGTCGTGCAACTCCCCGCCGGGACGCACACGGCGTCGACCTCGGCCTCGGCGAGGGCACCGAGCGTGGTCCGGGCGACCGCGGCCGCCTCCTCGTGGAAGCCAGCGTTCCACGCCGGCTGGCCGCAGCAGGTCACCCCGTCGGGGACGACGACCTCGTGCCCGGCGCGACGGAGCACCCGCACCGTGGCCACGCCGACCTCGGGGGCCACGGTGTCCACCACGCAGGTGGGCAGCAGAGCAATGCGCATGCGCTCATCGTAGGAGTGACGCCCCGGGCGCGGCGGGTCCGCACGGACGCCGCCGCTACGCTTCCCCCGTGACCGGCGCCCCCGACGACGTCCACCCGAGCGACGACGACCTCCTCGCTCTGCTGTGGTGCCCGCACGACCACGGCGACCTCCGACCGGCCGATGACGGGGTGCGCTGTGTGGCGTGCGGGAGGACGTTCCCGCGCATCGACGGCGTGTTGTCGTTCCTCGACGGCGTCGAACTCGACGACATCGACCGGCGGGAGCAGGCGAGCCGCGATGCCGAGGCGAACTGGTACGACACGATCTTCGGCACCTACACGAATCTCGTCGAGGTGCCGACGACCGCCGCTCGCGTCGGCAGACCGGACGGGCCCATCCTCGACTTCGGTGCGGGGACCGGGCGACTCACCGTCCACCTCGCCCGTACGACGGGTCGACCGGTCGTCGCCGTGGACTACTCCCTCGGTCAGCTCCGTCGCCTCGTCCCGCGCTGCGCCGGCCTTCCCGTCCTCGTCGTCCACGCCGACGGTCGCTCACTCCCCCTGCGCGACGGCGCGGTCGCCGCTGCGGTCGCTGCGGAGGTGTACGAGCACTTTCGCGACGCCGATCGCCGCCGGGTGCTTCGCGAGCTCCACCGGGTGCTCCGGCCCGGTGCCTCCCTGTCGATCTCGACCCTCGCCTACAACCTGACGTACCGGGTGTGGCGACTCCTCGGGAACACCGGCGCCAAGACCGGAGAACACCTGCTCGGCGGCGACTTCTTCTACGTCCGCCAGACGGCGCGCGAGTTCCGGTCGGAGCTCGAGGAGTTCTTCGACGTCGAGGAGGTCGTCGGGATCCGGAACTTCCCGGTGCGGTCCATCGCCGCAGCACTCGACCGGATCCCCGTGGGCCGGCTCGGACGACGCTTCGAGGCGCTCATGACCGCACGGGGGCATCGGCTCGACCGCGCCTGGGAACGCCTCCCGCTCTCACCCCTCACCGGGTTCTTCCTGCTCGCCGGGGCGCGGCGCCGCCGAGGTGACGGTGCGTCCGGTCGCTGAGGGACGGCGAGACCGTTCGAACGCCGTGTCCTCAGGAGGACACCGTCGCCACCTCGACCTTGCCCTCCGACGAGAAGGGTCCGTCCTTCAGCTCGATGAGCACCTCGCGGAACCGCGTGCCGCTGCGGTTCACCGCGACCTCCGTCGCCCCGGCCGGCACGTAGTACACGGTGCCGGGACCGGCCGGAATGCTGAGGTCCCGCCCGCTCGCCATCCGGGCGTCGATGGTGTCACCCTCCACGATGCAAAGCAGGTACGGGTGGTCGTGACGGTGCCAGTCGGATCGCTGGCCCGGCTCGAGCACCATCTCCCAGACCCGCACACGGTCGTTCTCGAACAGGAGCTTCGTCGCCACGTCGCCGAGCTGTTCCGGTGTCCCGAGATCCTCCGCCATGTCCCCTCCCGACCCCCTGCCCCGGACCACCGCGGCCCGGAGGACGGCATCCTCGCAGGTCACGGCACGCCGTGCCGGAGGACCTGACGATGGCCGCGACCCCGCTCGACCCCGACGTCCTCCGCCGGATCGAACCGTTCCGCCACCAGGTCGTCGCAATCGGTGAGCCGGTCGACCTCGGACCGACCTTCGGCCCGCTCCTCGACCCCTTCGTCCTACCCGTCCGCCACGACGGTGCGCCGGCGACACTCGTGAACTTCGTCGTCACCCTCGACGGCGCCGTGCGGCTTTCCCACGACGAGCCCGACTCCGTCGCCGTCGCCCGCCACAGCCTTCACGACTGGCTACTCCTCGGCCTGCTGCGGGCGCTCGCCTCCACGATCGTCATCGGCGCCGAGCCGCTCCGCGTCGGACGCGGCGCCCAGACCGCGGCGCGAGCGGCGCCGGGTCTCGCCGCCGAGTTCGGGGAACTCCGCACCGCCGTCGGCCTCGGGGCGCTCCACCACGTCGTGGTCACGGCGTCCGGGGACCTCCCCCCCGACGCCGGCGTCTGGAGCGAGCCGTCGACGGTGGTCACTACCGCCGCCGGCGCCGAGCGCCTCCGCCTGCCGTCGACGGTCGAGGTGGTCGTCGACCCGCTCGCCGCTCCCGACCGGGTCCGCACCGCGTTCGCGCACGAGGTCGCACAGGATCGGACACCGCGGCGCGCCGGCACCGGACGGCCGGGGCTCATCCTCTGCGAGCCCGGACCGGCGCTGCTCGCCGAGCTGCTGCGCGCCGAGGTCGTCGACGAGCTCTTCCTCACCCTGTCCCCCCTGATCGCCGGTGAGGCCGCCGGCCGACTCGGACTCGTGGGCGGCCCGGCACGCGTCCCGCTCGAACTGCGCGGGCTCGCCGTCGCCGGATCCCACGTCTTCACGCGCTGGGCGCCGGAGCCGAACGAGGCGTGACGCCGTCCTGTCGCCGCAGCGGCACGACCACGACGGGAACCAGGCTCCGGGCGGCGACCTCGGCGCTCGTCGAACCGAGCGCCCGCTCGACCGCCGCGCCCGCCCCGGAGCGACCGACCACGACCGCGACGGTGGGCTCCGATGCCGCGAACCGCAGCAGCACGTCCGCCGGCGCGCCGTCCGCGGACACCACCGTGACCCGGGTCGCCCGCCCAGCGGCAGTGTCGGGCAGCACCTCCCGGGCATGGCTGAGCAGCTCCTCGAACCAGGCCGGCGACGCCCCCTCGGCGGCCTCGAGGAGTCCTCGGCCGTGCACGAGGAGCACGTCGACCCCGATCACCGCGGCGAACCGGGTGACCGACTCGACAGCGTGACGGGCGTGCGACGACCCGTCGACCCCGACGACGATGCGGTTGCGGTCGGAGGCACGCGCCGAGGTCGGGGACACCTGGCGCGAGTACCCGGCGGCTCTCGTGGGTACACCGGATGGTGTGACACGCGACCGTCGCTGCGACCCGCCCGGGATCGGCCCATGCCGGTACCGTCAGGACGTGGCCTGCGGAGGGAACGATCGCCGAGGAACGAGGTGACGGGTCACGACGACCTCGTCCACGAGCCCGCGACCGTGGAGTCCGAGGACCGACTCGACGAGCGGGAGCGTGTCGCTTGCGACCTCCACGACCGGGTGATCCAGCGCCTCTTCGCGACCTCGCTCGCACTGCAGGCGACCGCCACCCTCAGCACCGACGATCGGGGGGCCGGACGCATCGAGCGGGCGGTCGACGACCTCGACGAGGCGATCCGGGAGATCCGTACCGTGGTGTTCGCGCTGCAGCGCGGGCAGCACCGGGACGGGCTGCGGGACGCTGCACTCGAGATCTGCCGGGGTTCCGCACGCGTCCTCGGCTTCGAACCCTCCCTCGTCTTCGACGGCCCCGTCGACACGCTCACGAGCGACGAGATCGCCGCCGACCTCCTCGCGACACTCCGCGAGGCGCTCGCGAACGTCGCCCGCCACGCTGCGGCGACCACCGTGCGGGTCGTCCTCGACGCGACCGGCGATCTCGAGCTCCGCGTGGCAGACGACGGTCTCGGGGCCGACGCCACATCGTCGGGGGTCGGCGACGGACTCCGCAACATGGCCGCCCGGGCCGAGCGCTGGGGTGGAGAGCTCAGCATCGCGCCGGGAACCCCACGCGGGACGACGATCCGCTGGCGGATCCCGCTCCGCTGAGGGTGCGCCGGCTCAGGTACGCGGGAGGACTCGGAGCCCGAGCTCGCGGAGCTGCCGCTCGTCGATCTCCCCGGGCGCATTCGTCAGCGGATCCTGGCCCGACTGCGTCTTCGGGAACGCGATCACCTCGCGGATGTTCTCCTCGCCGGCGAGGAGGGCCACCAGACGGTCGATGCCGAACGCGAACCCGGCATGGGGCGGCGCCCCGTAGCGGAAGGCGTCGAGGAGGAACCCGAACTTGCGCTGTGCCTCCTCGGCCCCGATCCCGAGCAGCTCGAAGATGCGCGACTGCACCTCACGGCGGTGGATACGGACCGAACCCGAACCGAGCTCCCAGCCATTGAGGACCAGGTCGTAGGCCTGGGACCTCGCCCCGAGCAGCACGTCGGCCGGCGGCACGGGCTCCCCGGGACCCCCGAGGCCGGCAAGGTCGTCCGGGTGCGGCATCGTAAAGGGGTGGTGGGCCGGCACGGGGCCGCCGGTCTCGGGGTCGATGCCTTCGAACAGCGGGAAGTCGACCACCCACAGGAAGTGCAGACCGCCTTCGTTCACCGGCGGGCGACCGAGATTCAGGCGCAGCAACCCGAGGACGTGTCGGACGAGTGGTCGCTCGTCGGCGACGACGAGGACGAGGTCTCCGGCCTCGGCGCCCGTTGCCTCGACGATGCCACGGAGTTCGGACTCGTCGAGGAACTTCGCTACCGGCGACGCCACCGTGCCGTCGCTCTCGACCCGCATCCAGACGAGGCCCTTGGCCCCCCATCGCTTCGCCTGCTCGACGAGATCGTCGAGCTGCTTGCGGCTCCGCTGGACCGCCCCCTGCGGCTCCCGGATCGCCTTGACGCAAGGCGCCCGGAACGCGTTGAAGGTCGTCGACGCGAACAGGGGCGTCAGCTCGACGAGCTCCATCCCGAAGCGAACGTCGGGCTTGTCCGACCCGAAGCGTTCCATCGCCTCGTGCCAGGTGAGATCGGGCAGGAACGACGGTCGCTCCCCGGTGACCGTCTCCGCAGCGGCGAGCACGGCCTCGGTCACGAAGCGTCGGATGTCGACCGCGTCGACGAAGCTCGCCTCGACGTCGAGCTGGCTGAACTCGAACTGCCGGTCGGCGCGCAGGTCCTCGTCACGGAGACACCGGGCGATCTGGTAGTACCGGTCGAGCCCACCGACCATCGACAGCTGCTTGAACAGCTGCGGCGACTGCGGCAGCGCGTAGAAGGAGCCTGGCTTCAGGCGGGACGGCACCACGAAGTCGCGGGCACCCTCCGGCGTCGAGGCGATCAGCAGCGGGGTCTCGAGTTCGAGGAAGCCCTGCCGCTCCATCGCGGTGCGGACCGCGCTGTTCACGGCGGCGCGCAGGCGCAGGTTCCGCTGCAGCCGCTCTCGACGGAGATCGAGATACCGGTACCGAAGTCGCTGGTTCTCGTCGACGTCGACGTGCTCGGACAGCGGGAACGGCGGGGGCTCTGCGGCCGAGAGCACCTCGACCGTGCACTGGCCGACCTCCACCGCACCGGTCGGCAGCGCAGGGTTCTCGGTCCCTTCCGGGCGCAGCCGCACGGTGCCCGTGACCCGCACCACGTACTCGCTCCGCAGATCGGCCGCGCCGTCCACCACGCACTGCACGAAACCGCTTCGGTCCCGCAGGTCGACGAAGGCGAGGCTTGCGCCGTGCTCGCGTCGACGCGCGACCCAGCCGCACAGCGTCACCTTCCGCCCGACGTCGTCGACGCCGAGGTCGCCGCAGTAGTCCGATCGCATGCTCGTCGCCGCCGTCACGGGGCGCAACGCTACCGCCGCGGCGTCAGTGGTCCGCACCCGACGGGCCGTCGAGCATCGGACGGAGTTCACGCAGGACGTCGTCGCGGCCGACCGTGCGCTGCTCCCCGCCATGCATCGGCCGCATCGTCACGACCCGCTCCGCGGCCTCACGGTCGCCGATGAGCAGCGCGACGACGGCACCCGATCGGTCGGCCGCCTTCATCTGAGACTTCATGGACCGACCGTCGAACGCACGGTCGACGCGGACACCCGCACGCCGCAACTCGTCGCAGAGCTCCACCGCCTCCGTGCCAGGCGTCGTGGAGACCACGAACACCTCGACTCCCGCCCTCGGCGGTGGGAACGCCCCCTCCGCGTCGCACGCCAGCAGGATGCGGTCCACGCCGAGAGCGAACCCGACCCCGGGCACCGCCGGGCCGCCGAGGTCGGCGACGAGCCCGTCGTAGCGCCCGCCACCGCCGACCGCGTTTTGGGCGGCGTCGAGAGCGTCCGCCGCGAACTCGAAGGTCGTCCGCGTGTAGTAGTCGAGGCCACGCACCAGGCGGGGTTCGAGCTGATACGGGATACCGAGGGCGTCGAGCCCCCGCCGGACCCTCGCGAAGTGCTCCGCGTCGGGCTCGGAGAGGTAGTCGGCGAGCTGCGGCGCCGCCGCGACGAGCGCGGCATCCTCGGGACGCTTGGAGTCGAGCACCCGCAGCGGGTTCTGGGCGAGCGTCTCACGCGATGCCTCGCTCAGGGCATCGAGGTGCGCCCCGAAGTGGACCCGGAGCGCCTCCACGTAGCGCACCCGCCCCGGACCGTCGCCCAGGGAGTTCAGGAGGAGCCGCACCTGGCGGAGTCCCACTCGCTCGTAGAACCGCCAGGCGAGAGCAATCACCTCGACGTCGACATCGGCGTCGTCCGGTCCGAGCACCTCGAGGCCGACCTGGTCGAACTGCCGGTATCTCCCCTTCTGCGGCTTCTCGTACCGGAAGTTCGGCCCCGCGTACCACGCCTTCCAGGGGAGAGGCGGCCGGTGCTGGGCGAACATCCTGCACACCGACGCCGTCTGTTCGGGGCGCAACGCCTGGTGCGCCTCGCCGTCGCGGGCCGCCAACACGAACATCTCCTTGCGGACGACGTCGGTCGACTCGCCGACCCGGCTGAACACGGCGAGGTCCTCGAACATCGGAGGGATCACCTGTCCGTACCCGGCGAGGCTCACGTGGTCGGCGAACGCCGCCGCGAGGGCACGCCACCGGTCCGACTCCGGCGGGAAGATGTCGCGCGTCCCTCGGGGGGCCTGGAAGGTCTCGGACACGGGCGCCGAGGCTATCCGGTCGCCCGAGACGCCCCACCCCGGGCCGCCGATGTCGCCCGCTCCTTGTGGGGCAGGACACGCCGGACGTCGTAGACGCTCTCGATCCCCTGCACTGCCGCGACCGCCGACTGCAGGTGGGAGGGGTCACCGACCTCGAAGTCGAACCGCATCATCGAGACCCGGTCGGCGCCCGTCATCGTCTGACAGGCGAGGATGTTGACGTGGTATTCCGCGAGGACCGTCGCCACGTCCCGGAGGAGCTTTGTGCGGTCGAGGGCCCGCACCTCTATCGACACGAGAAAGTTGCCGACGAGCTCGCTCGACCACTCGACCTCCACCGCACGCTCCCCCGGTCCGCCGGCCGTCGGCGCGGCATTCGCGCAGTCGGTCCGGTGCACCGACACACCGCGTCCCCGCGTGAGGAACCCGATGATCTCGTCACCGGGCACGGGGGTGCAGCAGCGAGCGAGCCGGACGACGCCGTCCTCCATGCCCTCGACGTGGATCCCCGACGGCGACCGTCGCCGGTCGCCCCCCGAGGTCTTCGCCGCGGAGGACACGAGCGAGACGTCCCCACCGGCGGACCCCGCCGAGGCGAGCAACCGCCGCACGCGGGAGGCCACGAGCCGCGCTGCGACGTTGCCCTGACCCACGGCGAGGTGCAGCGCGTCGAGGTCGACGTAGTTCAGGCTTTCGATGGTCTGGGCGAGGGCATCGGACTCGAGGACCTCCGCCAAGGGGAGCCCGGCGAGCCGCAGCGCCTTGTGGACCTCCTCGCGACCGCGTTCGGCGACGTCGCCCCGATCCTGCTGGGCGAACCACTGCTTGATCGCGCTCGTCGCCTTCGGCGACGCGACCGTAGCGAGCCACTCGCGCGACGGTCCGGCACTCGACGCGCTCGAGGAGAAGATCTCCACCGTCTCCCCCGACCGCAGCGTGACGTCGAGGGACACGAGCCGCCCGTCGACCTTCGCCCCGATGCAGGCGTGCCCGAGCTCCGTGTGGATTGCATAGGCGAAGTCCACCGGCGTGGACGCCGCGGGCAGCGACACGACCTTCCCCTTCGGGGTGAACACGACGATCTCGTCCTGCTCGAGGTCGACCTTCAGGTTCCTCATGAACTCGGTCGGGTCGTCGAACTCGCCCTGGAGGTCGACAATCCGGTCGAGCCACTCGAAGTCGTGCGGCTCCGCCTTGTAGCGCCAGTGCGCAGCCACCCCGTACTCCGCCCGCAGGTTCATCTCCCGGGTGCGGATCTGCACCTCGAGCAGCTTCCCCTTCGGGCCGACCACCGTCGTGTGCAACGACTGGTAGTTGTTGAACTTCGGCATGGCGATGAAGTCCTTGAACCGGCCCTGCACCGGCCGCCACGCCGCGTGGATCGACCCGATCGCCGCGTAGCAGTCCTTCACGCTCTCCACGATCACCCGGATCCCGACGAGGTCGAAGATCTCCTCGAACTCACGGCCCTTGAGCACCATCTTCTCGTAGATGCTCCAGAGGTGCTTCGGCCGTCCACGGACCTCCGCCTCGATCCCGAGGCGCCCGAGACGGGCGGCGACCTCGTCGACGACCTCGCCGACGTAGATCTCCCGCTCCGGCGTACGGATCCGGACCATCTGGTCGATCTCGGCGTAGCGGCGCGGGTGGAGTGCTGCGAACGCGAGGTCCTCGAGCTGCTGCCGGACGTCGGCCATGCCGAGCCGGTTGGCGAGCGGGGCGTAGACCTCGAGGGTCTCCCGGGCGATCCGGAGCTGCGCCTCCGTCGACATCGCCGCGAGCGTCCGCATGTTGTGCAGCCGGTCGGCGAGCTTGATGATCAGCACCCGGAGGTCGTTCGCCATGGCGACGAACAACTTCCGCATCGTGGCCGCCTGCTGGGCCTCTCGCGAGTCGAAGTGGATCCGGTCGAGTTTGGTGACCCCGTCGACGATCGCCGCCACCTCGGCCCCGAACCCCTGCTCGAGGTCCTTGAGCGTGACGGCGGTGTCCTCGACGACGTCGTGCAACAGCGCGGCCGCAATGGTGACCGCGTCGGCCGTCTGCTGGCCGACGATGGAGGCGACCGCGAACGGGTGGCTGATGTAGGCCTCACCGGACTTCCGGGTCTGCCCACGGTGCAGGTCCGCGGCGAGCTGCAGCGCCCGGGTCACGAGGTCGGCCTGCGCCCGCCCCGATCCCTCCCGGAGGAGACGGAGGAGCGCATCGCTCTCCTCGCCGGTGCCACCCGCCCCGTCCCCCTGCCAGGGGACCGCTCGTTCGACCAGCGCCATCGTCGTCCTCAGTACCGCAGCAAGGAGACGACGGGATGATCCGGGAGTCGCGACCTCCCCGCGAGGGCGTCGAGCTCGATCAGGAACCCCGCCCCGACGACCCCGGCACCCGTTCTGGCGACGAGCTCGCTGGCGGCCGCAGCCGTACCGCCGGTGGCGAGGACGTCGTCGACGACCACCACCCGGTCACCAGGGCCGAAGGCGTCGAGGTGTACTTCGAGACCGTCCGACCCGTATTCGAGGTCGTAGCCCACACCGGTCGTCGCGTGCGGCAGCTTACCGGGCTTGCGCACCGGGACGAAGCCGATACCGAGGCGGTACGCGATCGGGGCGGCGAGGACGAACCCGCGCGCCTCGATCCCCACCGCGTGCGTGGGGGCGAACTCCTCCACGACCTGGGCGAACACGTCGACCGTGTGGCGCCAGGCCGCCGCGTCACCGAGCAACGGGGTGATGTCCTTGAACAGGATGCCCGGCGTCGGGAAGTCGGGCACGTCGCGCACCAGACCGGCGACGGCGGGGTCGAGCACTCGCACCGCTTCACCGTACCGCGTCATCACTCGGAACCCGCTGCGTCACCGACGGCGCTTGCGACGGGGTCGCGGCGGATGGTTCGCCGAGAAGACGACCGCTCCTGCGCCCGCAGCGGCGGTCCCACCCGTGGCGTCCGCCGACCGCCCCTCCGCCGCCGGCCGGGGCGACGAAGCGAGCCGTTTCCGCAGCGCCCGGTTCGCCGGGCTGCGCTCGTTCAACCACACCGTGATCGGAGTCGCGAAGAACAGCGAGGAGTAGGCGCCGATGCCGAGTCCGATCAACAGGGCGAGCGAGAACTCCTGCAGCGTCGTCGCGCCGAGCACCCACGCACCGATCACGAGCAGCGAGGCGAGCGGCAGCAACGTGGTGACGCTCGTGTTGATCGTGCGCAGCAGGCTCTGGTTGGAGGAGAGCGACGCCATGTCGGCGTAGGTCATGCGTCCGGCGAGGCTCACCATCGGGGTGTTCTCCCGCATGCGGGAGAACACGACCACCGTGTCGTAGAGCGAGAAGCCCAGGATCGTGAGGAACGCGATGACCGTCGCCGGCGTGACCTCGAGCCCTGCCGCAGCGTAGATCCCGACGCTGAGCACCACGTCGTGGGCGACCGCTGCAACGGCTCCCGCCGCCATGCGCCAGTCCCGGAGCACGACGGTGATGTAGAGGGAGATCGCGACGAGGAAGAACACGAGGGCCCGTAGGGCCTTCCCGGACACCTCCTCACCCCACGAAGGCCCGACCGTCGCGACGGCGACCTCCTCGACCTCGACACCGGCGAGCGCTGCGAGCGCCGAGCGAGCCGCTTCCGCGCCCGCCTCGTCCGCGGTCGATGCCTGGACCTGCAACGTGTCCTGACCGATGAGCTGGATCCTGGCGCCGTCGAGACCGAGCGGGCGCAACGCCTCACGTGCCTCCGCCACCCCGACGTCGACCACCGGGACCGACCAGGCCGTCCCGCCCTCGAACTCGAACCCGAGATCGAGACCCCGGACCCCGAGCGCAAGCCCGGACCCGAGCACCGCGACGACCGAGATCACGAGAGTGATCCGCCAGGCGCGCACGAAGTCGCAGGTCGCCTGACCCCGGAAGACCCGCAGGAACGCGTTCACGCCGAAACCTCCGCACGAGGTCGGTCCAGACCGATGCCGAGCAGCCCGCGCCGCTGCTCCACCAGGCGGGAACGGGTCAGCAGGGCCACGGCGGGCCGCATGAAGAACCAACTCGCCACGAGGTCGAGGATCGTCGACAGGCCGAGGTAGAACGCGAAGCCCCGCACCGGACCGACCGTCAGCCAGTACAGGAGACCTGCGCCGATGAGCGAGACGACGTCGGCGCGGACGATCGTGCGGAACGCCGTGCGGAATGCGCGCTCCCCGGCGGAGTGGACGTTGCGCCCACCGACGAGGTCGTCCTTGAGCTGCTCGGAGTAGACGATGTTCGAGTCGACCGACACCCCGATCGACACGATGATGCCGGTCACGCCGGCGAGTGTGAGCGCGAGCCCGCGGGTCTCCCCGAGCCAGGCGATCGTCGCCCAGAGAAGACCGAAGCTCAGGACCAGCGACCCGAGGGCGACCACCCCCAACAGCCGATACAGGACGAGCAGGTACGCCGCGACGAGCAGCAGGCCGACCATGCCGGCGATGACCCCGGCGCGCAGTGCATCCCGACCGATGGTCGCCGAGACCTGCTTGGACTCCTGACGCTCGAACTCGACCGGCAGCGCCCCGTACCGGAGCACCCGAGCCAGGTCCTGCGCCTCGGCCTGGGTGAACTGCCCGGTGATCGTGGCCTGGGTCGTATCGGCGAAGGTGTCCTGCACGACCGGCGCCGAGAGCACCCGACCGTCGAGCACGATGGCGAGCTGCCGCTGCGGACATGTCGGGTCGCCGGTGAAGCACAGGGTCGCCGCCGAACGCCAGCGGTCGATGTTCCCCGGACCCTCGGCGAAGGCGATCTGCACGAACCACTCGCCCGTGTCCGGCCGCACCGAGGCCACGATGTCGGAGGGGTTCGAGCTGAGCGCGTCACCGGTGACGAGCGCCGGACCGAGCTGGTAGCGGACCGTCTCCTCGCCGGTGTCCCCGTCGAACTGGGGCAGGTTCACGGTCGACTCGGCGACGTCGTCCTCCCGCTGGGTAAGCGGATACGTCAGATCAGCGATGGGGGTTCCCGCCGGGACGTCCGTCGTCGTCGTGGGCGTCGCCTCCGGAGCGACCCTCGTCGGCGTCGCCTCGGCGCCTGGGGCCGTGGTCGTCGCCGACGTCGTGGTCGTGGTCGTGGACGGGTCGGCCTGGCTCGTGACGAGCCCCGCCGGGACCGCCGCGAGCACCGGGCGGAAACGCAGTTCTGCCGTCGTCCCGACGAGGTCGAGCGCCCGCTGCTGGTCCTTCACGCCGGGGAGCTGCACCACGACGGTGTCCCCCTGACGGGTGATGTCCGGTTCGGCGACGCCGAGCGAGTCGACACGGCTCCGGATCACCTCGAGGGCCTGATCGATCGCTGCGTCCTCCGCGGGCGCGGTCGGTGCGAGCACGACCGATACGCCGCCCTGCAGATCGAGGCCGAGCAGCGGCTTCCAGCCCGCGGCGAAGACGCTGACCACCGCCACCGCCGTCAGGACCACGAACGCCAGGAGCGTCCCCGCCCCGTTGCGCCGCACCCCTGCCGCCCGCTACTTCTCGTCGTCGCCGGCGTCGGCGCCCTGCGCCGCGTCGGCCTCGGGCTCTGCGGCGTCGGCCGCGACCACCCGGTACACCCGATCGGCGACGGCCCCGCGGGTGATGCGCACCTCGACGTCCGGCGCGATCTCAAGGTAGACGTCATCGCCCTTGATCTCGACCACGCCGCCGTAGATGCCACCCGTGGTGACGATCTCGTCGCCCGGGTTGATGCTCGCCAACATCTCGGCCCGCGCCTTCTGCTTCTTCTTCTGCGGGAGGATCAGGAACGCGTACATCACTGCCAGCAGCAGCACCGGGAAGAGCAGGTTCGCCATGGAGGCAAGAGGCTAGTCGGCATCCCCCCACACCCCGAGGACCTCGGCGCGCAACGCCTCGAAGGTGCCTTCGATGATCGACGCTCGCACCCGATCGAGGAGCATCGCGAGCCAGGCGAGGTTGTGGAGCGTGACGATCCGCATGGCGGTCAGCTCGTGGACGCTGAACAGGTGGCGAAGGTACGCCCGCGAGTACCGCCTCGTCACGGGGAGGTCGACGGCAGGGTCGAGCGGTCCGTCGTCGTTCGCGAAGCGGGCGTTGCGGAGGTTCAAACGCCCCTGCGACGTGAGGACCGTGCCGTGCCGCGCGAGACGTGTGGGCAGCACGCAGTCGAACAGGTCGATCCCGTGGGCGATCGCATCGACGATGCGGGCCGGATCGCCCACCCCCATCAGGTAGCGGGGACGGTCGACGGGCAGGAGCGGCGTCGCCGCGGCGATCGCCGGCACCATCTCGGCACGTGACTCGCCGACCGACAAGCCGCCGAGCGCGTAGCCGTCGAAGCCGATGTCGACGATCGCCCGGGCCGACGAGGCCCGGAGTCCCGGGTCGATGCCCCCCTGCACGATCCCGAACTGCTCGAGGCGCGCCGGTCGGTAGCCGTCGTCCCCCACGTGGCGCGGGGACGTCTCGAGGAAGGCCGTCCGGGCCCGCTCGGCCCAACGGTGGGTCCGCTCCGTCGCCGCACGGATCTCCGCCAGTGGGGCGGGAAGGCCCGGGCACACGTCGAGGGCCATCTGGATGTCGGCGCCGAGCTTGCACTGGATGTCGACGGCGAGCTCCGGTGTGAGCCGGTGACGCGACCCGTCGTAGGTCGATGCGAACGTCGCACCGTCCTCGTCGACCGTCGGTGCGAGCGAGAAGACCTGGTAGCCACCGGAATCGGTGAGCAGGTGCCCCTGCCAGTCCATGAAGCGGTGGAGCCCGCCACGCGCCGCCACCGCATCGGCTCCCGGACGCAGCATCAGGTGGTACGTGTTCGCGAGCACGATCGGTGGGCCGAGCAGCTCGAGATCGGTGGTGTCGAGGGTCCGCACCGCTCCACGGGTCCCCACCGGCATGAACACCGGGGTCCGGACCACGCCTCGTTGCGTACGGATCGTGCCGGCGCGAGCAGCGCCGACGGTCGCCTCAACGTCGATGTGCACGGTGCACCAGCATGGCGTCGCCGAAGGATAGGAACCGGTACCCCTCGCGCAGCGCCTCCTCGTAGAGGGCCCGCCAACGATCACCCACGAAGGCGCCCAGCAGGACGAGCAGGGACGAGCGGGGGACATGGAAATTGGTGAGGAGCCGGTCGACGACGAGGAACCGGTGGTCGCCGTGGATGAACAGCTCGGTCCGCCCCGCAACCTCGCCGAACGTCCCCCACGACTCGAGCGCCCGGACGACCGTCGTGCCGATGGCAACGACCTCGCCGCCACCAGCTCGGGTCCGCTCGATCGCCGCGCGAGTCTCCTCGGGGACGACGTAGCGCTCCCCGTGCATCCGATGGTCCTCGACACGGTCCGCCGTGATCGGGCGGAACGTGCCGAGGCCGACGACGAGCTCGATCTGGGCGACCTCGATCCCCCGGGCCCGCAGCTCCTCGAGCACCTGCGGGGTGAGATGGAGCCCTGCGGTCGGCGCGGCCACCGAGCCGGGACGCCGGGCGAACACGGTCTGGTACCGCTCCGCGTCGGTCAACGGTGCCGTGATGTAGGGCGGGAGCGGCACCTCACCGAGACGTTCGAGGACCCGCTCCACCGCTTCGTCGCCGAGGAACCGGATCGACCAGCGCCCCTCGCCGAGCCGCTCACCGACCTCGAGCACGGGCGTCCACGTGCCCTCCTCCACCGACTCGACCCCGAGCGCCTCGCCCGGTCGGATCCGTCGCCGCGGCCGGGCGAGGACCTCCCAGGCCCGCGCGCCGAGCTCCTCGAGGAGCAGCACCTCGACCGCCGCACCGGAGGCCCGCCGCAGGTGGAGCCGCGCCGGGATGACCCGGGTGTCGTTGACGACCACGAGGTCGCCCGGGCGGAGCAGCCCGGCGAGATCGGCGACCCGATGGTGTCCGACCGCACCGGTCGCCCGGTCGTCGACGAGGAGTCGCGCCGCGTGACGCGGCTCGACCGGGGTCTGCGCGACCCGGTCGTCGGGGAGGTCGTAGTCGTAGGCGGCGACGTCCACGGCGGTTCAGTCGAACAGGGTGCCGTCGGCGTCGGGGGGTGCCACGGCCGGGGCCAGGAGGCCGAGGTGCGCCCACGCCGCCGGGGTCGCCACACGACCGCGGGGCGTGCGGACGAGCAGACCCTGTTGGATGAGGAACGGTTCGTGGACGTCCTCAACGGTCTCGGTGGGCTCCGCCACCGCAATCGCGAGCGTCGACAGCCCCACCGGGCCACCGCCGAATCGACGGCAGAGCGCATCGAGGATCGCCCGGTCGATCTTGTCGAGGCCGAGTTCGTCGACCCCGAAGAGCGCGAGACCTCCGCGTGCCGCCGCGAGATCGACCCGACCGGCGGCCCGCACCTCCGCGAAGTCGCGGACCCGCCGCAGGAGACGGTTGGCGATGCGGGGCGTCCCGCGCGAACGACGTGCGATCTCTGCTGCGCCGGCGGCATCGGCCTCGACGGTGAGGATCTCGGCCGATCGTCGCACGATCGCGGCGAGGTCCTCCGCCGCGTAGAAGTCGAGGCGGGCCACATGGCCGAACCGGTCGCGCAGCGGGCCGGTGATCAGGCCGGTCCGGGTCGTCGCCCCGATGAGGGTGAAGCGCGGCAGGTCGAGTCGAAGCGTGCGGGCTGCCGGCCCCTTCCCCAACACGATGTCGAGCTGGAAGTCCTCCATCGCAGGGTAGAGCACCTCCTCGACCGGTCGGGCGAGACGGTGGATCTCGTCGATGAACAGAACGTCGCCCTCCTCGAGCCGGCTCAGCACGGCGGCGACGTCGCCGGCGCGCTCGAACGCCGGGCCGGACGTCACGTGCAGGGTCGCCCCGACCTCGGTGGCGACGATCCCGGCGAGGGTGGTCTTGCCGAGTCCGGGGGGGCCGGCGAAGAGGAGGTGGTCGACCGGCTGGCCCCGTCGCGCCGCCGCCTCGAGCATGACCGCAAGGTGCTCCCGGAGTTCGGCCTGTCCCACGAAATCGGCGAGGCGCCTCGGGCGGAGGCCCGCCTCGACGGCGTCGTCGCCTGCGGTGGCCGCCGGGTCGAGGAGTTCGTCGCGCACCGATCAGCGTCCCGTCGCCAGACGTCGAAGGGCGGCGCGCAGCAAGGACGCCTCGTCGGACGCGTCGAGCCCATCGAGCGCGTGCCGGATCTCCTCGGCCGCATATCCGAGCTCGCCGAGCGCCCGACGGACCACGGCGACGGGGCTGTCGTCCCCGCCAACCCGCTCGGTCTGCCCGGCGACCGACGCACCCGGCGAGGAAGTCATCCCGCCGAGATCGAGTCGATCGCGCAACTCCACGAGCAGACGGGCGGCGGTCTTCCGGCCGACCCCCGGCACGAGACACAGCGCGGCGACGTCCTCCTCGACGAGGACGCGGGCGAGGTCGGTGGGTGCGTGGACCGACAGGATCGCGAGTGCGAGCGCCGGCCCGACGCCGTGGGCACCGAGCAGCGCCTCGAAGCACGCCCGTCCGGAGCGGTCGAGGAACCCGTAGAGCGCCTGGGCGTCCTCACGGATGTGATGGTGCACGAAGAGGTGCACCTCGGCGCCGAGCTCGCCGAGTCGCTGCCCGACCGATGCCGGCACCGTCACCCGGTACCCGACCCCACCGACCTCGACGACGACGTCGCCCCGCGTGCCACGGTCGACGAGCACGCCCCGCAGCGAGGCGATCATCGACCCGCTCCGGCGAGCGGAGCGTGTGCGAGATGGCACAGGGCGACCGCAGCCGCGTCGGCGGCATCGGCCGGTCGAGGGACCTCGGCGAGGCCGAGGATGGTCTGCACCATGCGTTGCACCTGCTGCTTGTCCGCCGCTCCGTAGCCGGTGACGGCGCCCTTCACCTGATTGGGCGAGTACTCGACCACGTCGATCCCACGGCGTGCCGCCTCGGCCATGGCGATGCCGCTCGCCTGACCGACCGACATCGCCGTCCGGACGTTCGCCTGGAACAGCACCCGCTCGATGGCGAGCACACCGGGCGCGAACTCGTCGAGGAGCGCCGCGAGGTCTGTCTGCAGGTCGGCGAGGCGCCGGGGCAGCGGATCCGACGGCGGGGTCGTGAGCACCCCGATCGCCACGGCCCGTGTGCGGGCACCCATCCGCTCCACCACGGCGTACCCGCACCGGGAGACCCCGGGATCGACCCCGATGACGAACATATGTGCGATCGTAGCGGGACGCCGCCGAGACCCGGCGCGATGGGGTCAGCCGCCGGAGGCCTCTCGGACAGCGGCCACAAGCTCCTCCGTCGGCCGGAACGTGAGGCCGGTCATCGACCGGTGGGCGTAGCGGATCGTCCCCGTGGCGTCCACGACGAACGCCGACCGCTTGTAGAACCCGAGCGGGCCGACGACGCCGTACTGCAGGCCGACGGCCTTGTCGACGTCGGCGAGGAGGGGGAAGGCGAACCCTCCCTGCGCCTCGGCGAAGGCCTCGTGCCGGTCGACGCCCTGCGGGCTGAGCGCGAGTACGACCGCGTCGACCGACTCGAAGGACGGGAAGTCCTTCGTGTACGTGACGAGCTGGCGCGTGCACACGGCGGAGTCGTCGGCGGGGTAGAAGACCAACACGACCGGCGTGCCCCGGAACTCCGAGAGCCGGTAGGTGCGACGGCCCCCAGTCGTGCCGTCGGTCCCCGGAAGGGTGAAGTCCGGCGCCGCATCACCGGCACGGACCGTCATCGGATCACCGTCGCCACGGCTCAGTCCCCCGAGACGTCGGCCAGCACGGCCTCCGTCAGGTCGAAGTTCGCGTGCACGTCCTGCACGTCGTCGTGGTCGTCGAGCGCGTCGACGAGCTTGAGGATCCGGCGCGCCACCTCGACGTCACCGATCGAGACGGTCGCCTTCGGGAACCAGGACACGTCCGCGTCCTCGTAGGGGATCGACGCTCCCTCGAGGGCGGCGCGGACCTCGGTGAAGGAGGTCGGTTCGCACGTCACCCGCCAGAGGGTGCCCTCATCCGCGAGGTCCTCGGCCCCGGCGTCGGCCGTGACGAGGAGGACGTCGTCCTCCGCGACGGAGCGCGGCACGGCGAACGTGCCTTTCCGTTCGAACTGCCACGCCACAGCACCGGGCTCGGCGATCGAGCCGCCGTTCTTCGAGAACAGGTGGCGCACATCCGCCGAGGTCCGGTTCCGGTTGTCGGTCAACGCCTCGACGAAGATCGCCACGCCGTCCGGTCCGTAGCCTTCGTAGGTCACCGACTCGTAGTTGACCCCCTCGAGCTCCCCCGTCGCCCGCTTGATCGCACGGTCGATCGTGTCGTTGGGAACCGAGGCCCCCTTCGCCTTGTCGACCATGGTCCGAAGCGTCGGGTTCGCGTCGATGTCACCCCCGCCCGCGCGGGCGGCGACCTCGATCTGGCGGATCAGCTTTGCCCAGAGCTTCGCCCGGGCTTTGTCCGCCGCCCCCTTCTTGTGCTTGATCGTCGCCCATTTCGAGTGACCGGACATCGTTCAGCAGACCTCCTGGAGGAACCAGTCGTGCACGCGGTCGTCGTGTGCAAGTTCGGGGTGGAACGCCGCCACGGCGACGGTGCCCGAGCGGAGCAGCACGGGCCGATCGTCGTGGGACGCCAGCACCGTCACGCCGGGGCCGACCCGCTCCACCATCGGGGCACGGATGAACACGCCGTGGAACGGGCCACCGTCGAGGCCCGTCACGTCGAGCTCGGCGACGAAGCTGTCGAGTTGGCGGCCGTAGGCGTTGCGCCGGACGCCGAGATCGATCGCCCCGAAGCTCCGCTGGTCGGCCCGACCGTCCGCCACGTCTTCCGCCAACAGGATCATGCCCGCGCAGGTACCGAACGCCGCCATGCCCTCGGCGAGCCGGGCCGCAACGGGCTCGCGGAGGCCGGAGGTGTCGAGGAGCCGGGACATGGTGGTCGATTCGCCGCCGGGAAGGACGAGTGCGTCGACCTCGGCGAGATCAGCGGGAGTGCGGACCTCGATGACGCTCGCTCCGAGGCGCGCACAGGTTTCGGCGTGGCGCCGGTACGACCCCTGCAACGCCAACACCCCGACCCGCCGCGCGGCCACCTGGGGGCCTCCGATCAGCGTCCACGACCGGCGTCACCAGCCCCGATCGGCCAGCTTCAGGGTCACGTCGTCCATGCCGATCCCCGTCATCGCCTCGCCGAGCCCACGGCTGACCTTGGCGAGGATGTCCGCGTCGGCGAAGTGGGTCGTCGCCTCGACGATGGCCTTCGCCCGCTTCACCGGGTCACCGGACTTGAAGATCCCCGAGCCGACGAAGACCGCCTCCGCGCCGAGCTGCATCACCAGCGCCGCATCGGCCGGCGTGGCGACACCACCCGCACAGAACAGCGGCACGGGCAGCCAGCCGGTCTCCGCGACCTCCTGCACCAAGGGGAGTGGCGCCTGCAGGCGCTTCGCCCAGTCGAACAGCTCCGCCGCGTCCGCCTGGCCGATCCGACGGACGTCGCCGATGATCGACCGCAGGTGACGCACCGCCTCGACGATGTTGCCCGTCCCTGCCTCGCCCTTGGAGCGGATCAGCGCCGCGCCCTCGCTGATGCGTCGCAGCGCCTCACCGAGGTTCGTCGCCCCGCACACCACGGGGGTGGCGAATGCGAACTTGTCGATGTGGTGCGCCTCGTCCGCCGGGGTGAGCACCTCGGACTCGTCGATGAAGTCGACACCGAGCGACTGCAGGATCTGCGCCTCGACGAAGTGGCCGATCCGAGCCTTCGCCATGACCGGGATCGTCACCGCCGCCTTGATCCCCTCGATCATGTCCGGGTCGCTCATGCGGGCGACGCCCCCCTGGACCCGGATGTCGGCGGGGACGCGCTCGAGTGCCATGACGGCGGTCGCACCGGCGTCCTCGGCGATGCGCGCCTGGTCGGCGGTGACGACGTCCATGATCACGCCGCCCTTCAGGTTCTCCGCGAGCCCCCGCTTGACCTCGAAGGTGCCTCGCCGCCGATCGTTCATCTGTTCCGACATGGCGCAGATGCTAGAGGTGCCGGAGCCCGTGTCCCCACACGGCGCCCTCAGAGCTCCCGGAGCGCCGCGATCCGTTCCTCGAGTGGCGGGTGGGTGTTGAAGGCCTTGTTGAGCCAGGACAGCTTCGAGGTCTCACGATGCTCGTCGATCGGCTGCTCGATCCACATGTGCGCCGTGGCCCGGGAGCCGGACCGCACGACCGTGGTGTCGGCCCGCAACTTCTCGAGCGCGCTGATGAGACCGGGCGGGTAGCGGGTCATCTCGACGGCGGAGAAGTCGGCGAGCGTCTCTCGCCGGCGCGAGAGGGCGAAGTGGAAGAGCTGCGCGATGAGCGGTCCGACGATGATCACCACGAGGCCGAACAACGCAAGGATCGCCTGCGGTCCCGGTCCGGCGTCGCGGCTGTCCCGCCGGTTCGGCGAGAACCACGCGAAGCGCAGCGCGAGGTCGCCGAGCAGGACGAGGGTGCCGAGCATCACGACCGACAGCGTCTGCACCGCGATGTCGTAGTTGCGGACGTGGGCGAGCTCGTGCGCGAGCACCCCCTCGAGCTCGACGCGATCGAGCTTCTCGAGCAGGCCGGAGGTGACGGCGATGGCTGCGTTCTGCGGGTTCCGGCCCGTTGCGAAGGCGTTCGGTGCTTCGTCGTGCACGACGTAGAGCCGGGGCTTCGGCAGCCCCGATGCGATGCAGAGGCCCTCGACGAGGTTGTGGTAGCGGGCGTAGACGACCGGGTCGGCGGGCTCGGCCCGGCTCACCCGGAGCGCGATTGCGTCGCTCTTCCACCAGGACATCCCCGCCGACACCCCTGCGACGGCTACCGCGATCCCGATCCCGGGCGACCCGAGTCCGAACCCATACGCGATCGCCACGCAGCACAGCGCCGTGAAGACGAAGAACGTCCCCACGAGCAGCCACGAGCGACGCTTGTTGCGGCCGACCTGGTCGTACATCACGGGGGGATCAGAACCTCACGGCGACTGGGCCGCGCTCGTCGCCGTCGACCTCGAAGAACTCACGCTGCACGAACCCGAACGCCGTCGCGAACAACAGCGCGGGGAACGCCTCGATCTTGTTGTTGAACCGCAGCACCGAGTCGTTGAAGAACTGGCGGGCGTAGGCGATCTTGTCCTCGGATGCGGTGAGCTCCTCCTGCAGACCGAGGAACCCCTGGTTCGCCTTGAGATCCGGGTAGGCCTCGGACAACGCAAAGAGTTGCCGGAGTGCTCCGGTGACCACGTTCTCGGCCGCGGCCTGCTCGTGCGACCCGGTCGGTGCGGCCATCGCCCGGTTCCGGGCCTCGACCACCGCCTGCAGGGTCGCCTGCTCGTGGGCCGCATACGCCTTGACGGTCTCCACGAGGTTGGGGATCAAGTCGTACCGACGCTTGAGCTGCACGTCGATCTGCGCCCAGGCGGCCTCGACGCGGTTCCGCAGGCGGACCAGACCGTTGTAGGTGAGCACCACGTAGAGGAGTGCGACACCCACGATGCCGAGCACGATGAGGAGGACGGTCACGGGTCGATCCTACGACGCCGCCCGAACCACCCGTCGGACCGTCGGGTCCGGCGCCTCGCTCCGCCACCCGGTCGGCGCAGACCGGCGAAGATCTCGAGGTAGCGATCGGCGAGACGGTCCATGGACATCGACGCTGCGCGTTCGCGTCCTGCGGCGACGAGGCCCGCCCGGCGGGCGCCGTCGACCAACACGTCGGAAAGTGCCCGCCGCAGCGCATCGACGTCACCGGGCGAGACGAGCAGCGCGTCCACGTCGGGGCGGACGGCGTTGCGGTACCCGGGCAGGTCCGAGGCCACCACGGCCGTTCCGGCCGCCATCGCCTCGAGGAGCACCACGCCGAAGGACTCACCACCGAGCGACGGTGCACAGAAGACGTCCGCTCCGGCGAGGCGCCGCAGCTTCTCCGCCTCGGTCAGCCGACCGAGCCAGACCACTCGACGGTCACGGTCGTGACGGTCGCGCAACTCCGCCGTGCCGGGCCCGTCGCCCGCCACCCAGAGCCGGGCATCGACATCGAGCCCGGCGAAGGCCTCGAGCAGCACGCCCAGACCCTTGCGGGGCTCGTGACGTCCGAGGAAGAGAACGGTCGGGGCCTCGGTCGGCCAGGGTTCCGCCGCAGCGTGGCGGTCGATCTCCACGCCGTTGAAGAGCGTCAGGTACGAACCGCCGAGTGCGGCGGCGGCAAGCGCCCGCGCATCCTTGGACACAGCCACCCGCACGTCGATCCGGTCGGCGAAATGCCGGAGCACCGGGGCCAGATAGCGGTAGGAGGCCGACGTCCCGGCGGCGTGGAACGTGCCGACGATCGGCGCTCGTTCGATCAGCAGTGCGGTCGCCGTCGGTCCCGGAGCGAAGGGCTCGTGCAGGTTCACCACGTCGAACGACTCGTCCCAGAGCGCCCGGAGCATGCGAAGCTGCGCGGCGGGGTCGGGAGCGAGGGCGGCGATCGAACCGTTCGCCTCGATCGGCACGCTGCTACCGAGCGCGATGATCCCGGGCTCGGGCGGGGCCCCGTCGCAGGGGCCGAGCACCCGGACGTCGTGGTCGAGACGACGCAACGAGCGAGCCAGGCCGAGCACCTGCGCCTGCACCCCGCCGGGGCGACTGAGCGTGTAGGGGCATACCAGGCCGATCCGCACCTCAGCCCCCTCGGCCGGCAGCCGACATCGCGTCGTGCGAGCGATCACTCGGCCAGTTCGGTTGCATCAGGTGCCACTGCACCGGATCCGCCCGGATGAGCTGCTCGAACGCCCGGGCGACATCGGCCGTGACCCGGGCGACGTCGGCCCGCAGCGACGAGGTCCGCGTGGTGTCGAGCGGTGGCAGCACGACGCCACGGTGCCGCCGACCCCGGCCCAGGTAGACCGCCGTCGGGCACAGCGGCGCTCCCGAACGGAGGGCGAGCGTCGCCGGACCGGCGGGGAGGGTCGTCTCCTCGTCGAAGAACTGCACGGGCGTCCCGCCGCCGACGAGATCCCGGTCGGCGAGCAGGCAGACGATCTCGTTGCGCCGCAACGCGGCGAGCACCTCGGTACCGGCAGAGGGGCCGAGGGGGACGATGTGCATGCCGAGCGACCGCCGCAAGCCGAGGAACCAGTCGGCGAGCTCCGGCGGTTGCAGCGGCTCGACGACCGCCGTCACGCGGACACCCATGATCCGTGCGAGCCAGAACGCCGACCACTCCCACCCGCCGAGATGCGGGAGAACGAGGATCACCCCACGCCCGGCCGCGAGGCCCCGGGCAACGTGGTCGTAGCCCACCACGTCGTGACCTTCGTCGAGGACGTCGTCGGACGTGCCGGGAAGGCGGAAGGACTCGACCCAGTACCGGGCATAGGAACGAAACACGGAGGCCGTAGCGGACCGCAGCTCGACGGGCGTTCGGCCCGGCCCGTGGATCCGCCGGAGGTTCCGCTCGACCATCCTTCGACGCCCCGGCGAGACGGCCCACGCCACGGTTCCGGCGACCACCGCCAGCACGTCCGCCACCGGACCGGGGAGCGTCCGCGCCACCCGGGCACCGCCGCGGTATAGGGCGACGACGGTGCGCGCGTCGATGGCCGCCTCCGACCGCTCGCTCAGCGCCGGGCGCGCCGCGCCGCGCGCTCGTCGCGCCAGCGCTCGGCGACCGGTCGGCGCGGTCGGGGACGGCTCCGCCGATACCGCGTCCTCGTCGGCGTCGGACGGTCTGCCTGTCGCCAGACCTTCACGAAACGCTGCACCGCCGTCACGGCGGTGAGTACGAGCATCACCCACAGCACTGCGACCAGCCACTCCGAGAAGAGCAGGCCGAACGCCAGCACGATGATCCGCTCCGCCCGTTCCATCAGCCCGCCCCGAGCGTCGAACCCAAGGGATTCGGCGCGGGCACGCTGATAGGAGACGAGCATCGCCACGGCAGCGACGGCGAAGGGGAGCAACACGATCCGACCCTGCGGAGCGAGGTACCAGGCGACGCCACCGAGCAACAGGGCGTCGGTCACCCGGTCCGCGACCGAGTCGAAGAACGCCCCCCGCTTCGAGGAGGTTCCAGACGCCTTCGCCACGGCTCCATCGAGCGCATCAGGAATCCCCGTGAGCACGAGCAGCAGGAGGGCGAGACGGAAATCGCCACGACCGATGGCAACGGACGTGGCCACCGCCATGACGAGCCCGACCGAGGTCACGACGTCGGCCGTGATCCCCGTGCGACGGAGACCGGCACCGATCGGCCGCAACCCCTGTTCGATCGTCGACCGCCAGCGCCCGTCGAACATCACCAGCTCCCCGCGGCACCCCGTCGGCACCGACCCGATCGAGCGTAGCAACGCCGTTCGACCGGCCCGGTACACCGACGCCGACGCGACGGCAGGTCGGTAGGGTCGACCCATGGGTCACCCGGAGTTCGAACGCCTCACCGCCCACGACGCCGCCGTCGCCCTGCGCTCGTTCTCCCGACGTTTCCGGGAGGCGGTCCGACCCGACGAGGTGGACGGTTCGGGGATCGACGCCGCAGCGACACCGCCCGGTACCGACCGGTCGCCGCTCGAGGTCGTCGCCGGCACGACCGGCCTCCTGCGGCGGCGGACGCGTGCCGTGGAGCGGATCCTCGCCGAACCCCCGGGCCGGCTCGACGCCGATGACCTGCCGGGTGGAGCGCCGCCGACCGGGTTCGACCGCCCGAGCGGCCTCACCGAGGCGCTCGACGAGCTCGACGTGGCCGTCGAGACTCTCGCCGGGCTCGCCGTCCGCACACCGTTACCGCGGTGGGAGCGAACGGTGGAGGTCGGTGGCGTTACCGTCCGCGCCGACGAACTGCTCCGCGACGCGGTCTCGATCGGACGCCAGGGCGTCGACACCTTCGTCGGGGCACTCCAGGCGGCGCGGGCCGCCGCCTCCTGAAGGCTCAGTCGGGCTCGATGTCGGAGGTGTGGTCGGACCAGTCCTCCGGGTTGTCCTCGACGATGGCGTCCACCACCGTCCCGTCGAAGCCGTCGACGAGCACGAGCGCACGTCGCGTCGGCCGAGGCAGCTCGTCGGAGTAGAGCAGGATCCGCCACGTCGGCCGGGCGAGCACGCCCCGCCAGCCGAGCTGGATCGATGCCGGCCCCACGGCGAACCCCGCGGCCACACCCGCAGCGACGAGCGCGTCGTGGTCGTCGACCCGTAGGTCGCCACCGGCGGCGAGGCTGTAGACCCCGAGTACCCCGAAGAGCACGGCAGCCGCGACGAGCCCCCCGTTGACCGCCGGTGAGTCGGCCCCGGTGACGACCAGGGCGGCGAGGGCTGCGGCGCAGATCAGGTAGAGCACGGCGGGGATCCGCCGGCGGGAGTTGTTCGGGAACAGGTACGGACCGGTGACGAGCGCCGGCTGCAGGTCGGCAGGGAGGACGTCGCCCTCCTGCTCCTGCGCCCTCTCGTCCGCGTCGTCGACCATGGCCGGAACGCTACCGGTCGCCGGCGGACCCGCCGCCATCGGTCCCCGGCCACTCGGCGACGAGCTTCTCCCAGGTCACATCGATCGGTTCCGGCAGGACCCGCGCCTCGGCGACGCTCGTCATGAAGTTCGTGTCGCCGTTCCAGCGCGGCACGACGTGGACGTGCAGGTGGTCCGGGACCCCGGCACCGGCCGCCCGGCCGAGGTTCACCCCGACGTTCATCCCCTCGGGCCGGTAGACCGCCTCGACGGTCGCGACCGTGCGCACCACGGTCGCCCACAGCTCGCTGCTCTCCGTCGGCGTCAGCTCGGCGAGCGTCGGCACGGCGCGCCGGGGCAGCACGAGCACGTGCCCGGAGGTGTAGGGGTAGAGGTTGAGGATGACGAAGCACGTCGGACCCCGGTGCACGATGTAGGTCTCCCGGTCGGGACGGCCCGACGCGAGGATCTGCTCGAACAGGGACCCCTCCCCCGGCACTGGGCGACCGGCGACATCGGCGATGTAGGTGGCACGCCACCCTGACCACAGCGCGTCGAGCGTCATGCGAGGAACTGCGACAGGTCGGTCTCGGCCCGCAGCCGGGCCAACAGGTCCTCGACCCCGACGCCGCGCTCGACCTCACCGCCACGCGGGTTGAGGCCCACGGTGTCGGCTGCAGCGTCCTCGTCGCCGACCACGAGCACGTAGGGGAGCTTCTCGAGCTTCGAGCGACGGATCCGCGTCCCGAGGGGTTCCGACGCCTCGACCGTGTCGGCCCGGAACCCGGCGGCGACGAGCCGTCCGACGACGGTGGCGGCGTAGGCCTCGTGATCATCGCGGACCGGGAGCACGCGGGCCTGCACCGGAGCGAGCCAGGTCGGCAGCGCACCGCCGTAGTGCTCGAGCAGCACGCCGAAGAACCGCTCCACCGACCCGAACAGGGCGCGGTGCAGCATGATCGGCCGGTGACGCGCGTTGTCGGCGCCCACGTACTCGAGCTCGAAACGCTCGGGCAGGTTGAAGTCGAGCTGGATCGTGGAGAGCTGCCAGGTCCGGCCGATCGCGTCCTTCACGTCGATGTCGATCTTCGGCCCGTAGAAGGCGGCGTCCCCGTCCTTCACCCGGTAGGGCAGGCCGTGCGCCTCGATGGCCGACCGCAGGGCGTCGGTCGCCCGCTCCCAGACGGCGTCTGAACCGATCGACTTCTCGGGGTCGCGGGTGGACAGGTTCGCCTGGAACTCGTCGAACCCGAACGCTCGCAGCACCGACAGCACGAAGGTGAGGAGCCGTTCGATCTCTCCGGCGACCTGGTCCTCGGTGCAGTAGATGTGGCTGTCGTCCTGGGTGAACCCGCGGATCCGCAGCAACCCGTGCAGCACCCCGGCCCGCTCGTAGCGGTAGACGGTGCCGAGCTCGAACAGGCGCAGCGGGAGCTCCCGGTAGCTGCGCTGGCGCGACCTGAAGATCAGGCAGTGCATCGGGCAGTTCATCGGCTTGGGGTAGTAGGCGCCGTTGTCGAGCTCCATGGGCGGGTACATCCCGTCCTTGTAGAAGTCGAGGTGACCCGACGTCTCGAAGAGCTGCCCGTTCGTGATGTGCGGCGTGTAGACGAACTCGTACTCGCCGTTGGAGTGACGCAGGCGCGAGTAGTCCTCGATCAACTTCCGGACCGCGGCACCCTTGGGATGCCAGACCGCGAGACCCCCGCCGAGCTCGCTCGGGAAGGACAGCAGGTCGAGCTCGGTCGCGAGTCGCCGATGGTCCCGCTTCTCGGCCTCGACGAGTCGGTGGAGGTGGGCGTCGAGATCCTTGCGGGTCGCCCATGCGGTGCCGTAGATCCGCTGGAGCATCGGCTGGCGCTCGTCACCCCGCCAGTACGCGCCGGCGACCCGCATCAGCTTGAAGTGCCCGAGGAACGTCCCCGTCGAGGGCACGTGCGGACCGCGGCACAGGTCGGTGAAGCGGGGCGAGTTGTCGTAGAGCCGCACGGTGCCCGACTCCGTGACCGACGTCGGGTCCTCGACCGTACCGGCGATGATCTCGGACTTGTAGCGGTGCGCCGAGAAGATCTGCAGTCCTTCCGCGACGGGGACCTCGCGGCGGAGGAAGGGCTGGTCCTCGGCGATGATCTCCCGCATCCGCTCCTCGAGACGCTCGAGGTCCTCGGGGCGGAACGTCGCTCCGTCGGCGAGCTCGAAGTCGTAGTAGAAGCCGTTCTCGATCGGCGGGCCGATCGCGAACGTCGCACCGGGGAACAGGTCGAGCACCGCCTGTGCGAGGACGTGCGCCGTCGAGTGCCGGATGGTGAACAGGCCCCGGTCGCTCTCCGCCGTGACGACCGCGACGGTCGCCCCGTCCGGGAGCGCGTCACCGAGGTCGCGCTCGACACCGTCGACCTCGACGATCACCGCCGCCTTCGCCAGGCGGGAGCCGATCGACCGAGCCAGATCGGCACCGGTGGCCCCCATCGGGAGGACCCGCGTCGAACCGTCGGGAAGCGTGACCGAGATGTCGCCCATAACGGGGGGTGAGCCTACCGGCGGGCCGTCCCCGCCGCGCGACGTCCGCTCACTCGGTGAGGTCGACCCCGAGCAGCGCCGCCGCCCGGGAGACGCCCCGCCCCGCCGCCGCAGCGGCGTCGACGGCCTGCAGCGCCGTGGGGGTGTCGAGGTCGGTGTCGAGCGCCGACCGGACCTCGTCGAGCGCCGCGTCGCCCTCGCCGACCGCGGCCCACCGCTCGAGCCGGGCCGTCGCCGTGGGCAGCAGCTCGTCGTTCCAGTGCCAGTCGGTCCGGTAGTGGTGGGCGAGGATCGCAAGCCGGATCGCCCGCGGGTCCCAGTCCTTGCGGAGCTCCGAGATGAACACGAGGTTGCCGAGCGACTTCGACATCTTGTGCCCGTCTTTCCAGACCAGGCACCCGTGCATCCAGTACCGGGCGAGCGGTTGGCCGGTGAGGCACGCGGACTGGGCCGAGGAGCACTCGTGGTGCGGGAAGATCAGGTCGCCACCGCCGCCGTGGAGGTCGATGGTGTCGCCGAGCTCCCGCCGGGCGAGCGCCGTGCACTCGATGTGCCAACCGGGTCGGCCCGGCCCCCACAGGGAGTCCCAGGCGGGCTCGTCGCCGACCGAGGGCTGCCACAGCACGAAGTCGAGCGGGTTCCGCTTCCGGGGGTCGTCGGGGTTGCCGCCTCGCTCGCGGGCGAGCTCGATCATGCGGGCGGTGTCGACGCGGGAGATCTCCCCGAACCGGTCGTAGGTCGACACGTCGAAGAGCACCAAGCCGTCGACCACGTAGGCGTGCCCGGACTCGACGAGCTGGTGGACGACCTTGCGGATCTCCGCGATCGCGGAGGTCGCACGCGGCGCCGACCACACGGGCAGCATCCCGAGGGCGACCATGTCGTCGTCGAACCTCGCCACCTCCGCGGCGGCGAGGTCGAGGTAGTGGACCCCCCGTTCCCGGGCACGCTCGAGGAGCGGATCGTCGACGTCGGTGATGTTGCGCACGCAGCGGGTCTCGTGACCGAGATCCCGCAGGCGACGCTGCAGGACGTCGTAGGTCATGAACGTCGCAGCGTGGCCGAGGTGGGTCGCGTCGTAGGGCGTGATGCCGCACGTGTACATCGTGACGACCGGGCCGACCTCGAAGGGCACGACCGACCGACGGGCGGTGTCGAAGATGTGCACGGTGCCGGAGACGCCCGGCACCTCAGCTCCCGATGCCCGTGAATCGGACGGCAGCCCGGGTCCGGTAGCGGATGTTGAGCTGCAGCAGCACCGCCGCGAACGCCTCGATCGGCGCGGCGTTGGAGAGCTGGCCGGCGTCGAGCGGACGCAGCGCCGGGAGATTCGCCACCAGTTCGCAGGTCACCTCCGTGGCGGAGGGGTGGTCCGAGCAGACCAGCACGTCGCTCTCCACGGCCTCGGAGATGTCACCGAGCTCCTTCGCCGGCACGTGGTGGAACGCCGCAGCGACCCGCGCCTTGGGAAGGACGGCCTGGATGTTGCCCGCCACGGACCCGCGCGGCGGCACGAGCGGCTGGAACTCCGGGCCCACGCGTGCGAGTGCGTTGCACATCGAGATGACGACCTTGCCCTCGAGCTGCCGCTGCACCTGCAGGGCCGTGGAGGTCGCGGCGTCCCACGGCGTAGCGATCACGACGATGTCCGCCGTCGCCGCGCCCTGGTTGTCGGTCGCGTCGATGTGGAGGCCCCTGCCGTCCCAGCGCTCGAGGAGCTGGTCCCGCACCTCCATCGCCCGGTACTTCGACCGGGAGCCGATCACCACGTCGTAGCCGTTCGCCGCGAGTCGGACGGCGAGTCCGCTCCCGGCGGGTCCTGTTGCTCCGAGTACTCCGATGCGCACCCGGCGCACGCTAGCGCCTCGTCGCGCCACCGATGTCCACGGCACCCCCGACCCGGTTGGTAGCGTGACGACGTTCCCGGGCATCGGTGCCGGGCGTGCACGCGTGGCCTCGGAGGCACAGCACCATGGGCATCCTCGACGGCAAGCGGATCCTCGTCACCGGCGTCCTGACGGACTCCTCGATCGCGTTCGCCACCGCACGACTCGCACTCGACGAGGGCGCCGAGGTCGTGCTCACCGGTGCCGGACGCGGCCTGTCCCTCACCCGGCGCACCGCCCGCAAGCTCCCCCGACCCGTCGACGTGCTCGAGTTCGACGTGACGGCCCCCGAGCACGTGACGGCGCTGCGCGACGACCTCGCCCGACGCTGGGGTCGGGTCGACGGCGCACTGCACTCGATCGGGTTCGCCCCCGCCGTCTGCCTCGGCGGCGACTTCATGGCCGCCACGTGGGACGACGTGTCGGTCGCCGTGCAGATCTCCGCCTACTCGCTCAAGACCGTCGCCGAGGTCGTCGGCCCGTTGATGACGGAGGGCGGTTCGATCGTCGGGCTCGACTTCGACGCGACGGTCGCCTGGCCTGCGTACGACTGGATGGGTGTGGCGAAGGCGGCGTTCGAGTCCACGTCGCGCTACCTCGCCCGCACGCTCGGTCCCGACGGGATCCGGGTGAACCTCGTCGCCGCCGGCCCGATCCGCTCGATGGCGGCGAAGTCGATCCCGGGGTTCACGGCGTTCGAGGAGGTCTGGGACCCCCGCTCACCACTGGGATGGGACGTAACGGATGCCGAACCGGTCGCCCGGGCGTGCGTCGCGCTCCTGTCGGACTGGTTCCCGGCGACGACGGGCGAGATCGTCCACGTCGACGGCGGCTATCACGCGATGGGCGCCTGAGCGCTCCCGACGGCCCGGTCGGGCACCACCTGACCGACGACGACGGCGACCATGCACACGGCGCCCATGCCGACGAGCACCGCGTGGAGGCCGACGGCGTCGGCGAGGAGTCCGAGCGGCAGCCCGACGAGGCCGTAGAGCGCGAACCCGAGCTGGACGAGCGACTGCATGCGCCCGTGGAACTCCGGCTCGGCCACCGTCATCGCGAGTGTCCCGTTCATCGACTGGAACCCGGCGACGCAGGCACCGAGCACCGTCGCCGCGCCGACCGCCACCCAGAACGACGGTGCGAGTCCCAGTGCCACGACGCACGCGCCGAACCCGAACGCGGAGACTGCCTGGACCCGCCATCCGTGGATCGCCCCGAGGCGACCGGCGATCGCTACCGAGGCGATCACCCCGCCGACAGCGCCCACGGCGGACAACACCGAGTATCCGGCGCTCCCCGTCCCGAACTCCTCCGCGACCATCGGCAGGAAGGTGACGTAGGAGAATCCGAAACAGGTGACGACCATCGCCGTCGCCAGCAGTCGGCCGAGCTGCGGCGTCCGGCGTGCGTACCGCAACCCGTCGAGGATCGCCCCCAACGCCGAGGAGGGGCCGGGCTGGCCGACGGGCACGAGCGTGCCGACCTCGGCGGGCAGACCACGCAGGATCACCACCGCCACGAGACTGAGCGCACCGCAGAACAGGTACACCGCGCCCGGACCGAGCCACGCCACGGCGATCAGCGCGCCGGCGAGCGCCGGACCGAGGATCCGGTTGACGTTCATGCCGACCTGGGACAGCGCGACCGCGTTGTGCAGGAGCTCCGGGCCGACCACCTCGGCGGTGAGCGCCATGCGGGCGGGCACGAGGATCCCGTACGCGGTCGCCTCGACGGCCGACCCGACGAGCAGCATCCAGAACGCGATCGCGCCCGTCTCCACCGCGAGCCCGAGCAGGAGCGAGGCAGCTCCGAGGAGCGCGGTGGCGCCGAGCACGAGGTGCCGTCGCGGGAACCGGTCGGTGACCACCCCACCGAGTGGGGTCATCACCATCGCGGCGAGCCCGTAGGCGAGCGTGACCGTCCCGAGCCCGGTGTTGGTCCCGGTCAGCTCGAGGGCGAGCCAACCCCGGGCGATGCCCTGGGCGAAGATCGACAGGAAGTAGCACAGCGTCGCGAACCAGATCCGTCGGAACGCATCGACGCCGAACGCTGCGAACCGTCCGCTCCCCTCCGCCTGCACCCCGGTATGGTGCCCCACCGTGCTGCGCCGGACCGACATCCCGTGACCACCGCCCCCACGACCGTCCTCCGGCTCGGCGGGGTCGACGTCGAACGGGACGGCCGGGCGATCCTCGCCGGGGTCGACCTCGAGGTCCGCGCCGGGCAGCGCTGGGTGGTGCTCGGGCCGAACGGGTCCGGAAAGACGACGCTCGTCCGGGTGGCCTCCTGCACGGACTTCCCGACCCGGGGAACGGTCGAGGTGCTCGGCCATCTCCTCGGCCGGGTCGACCTCCGACGACTCCGCCCGTCCATCGGGCTGCACTCCCCCGCGCTCGCCGCCCAGGTGCGTCCGAACGTCCGGGTGATCGACCTCGTCGTGGCCGCACGGTCGGGTTCGCTCGTGCCGTGGTGGTCGACCGAGCGCCCCGAGGACCGCAAGGACGCTCGCGCCGAACTGCAGCGGGTCGGATGCTCCGCCCTCGCCGACCGAGCGTTCGGCACGCTCTCCTCCGGTGAGCAGCAGCGGGTGCTGCTCGCCCGGGTCCTCGTCACCGGTCCGGCGTTGCTCCTGCTCGACGAGCCGGCCTCCGCTCTCGACCTCGGTGGACGCGAGCACGTCATCGCTACCCTCCATGGCCTCGCCGCCGACCCGACCTCACCCCCGGTCCTCCTCGTGACCCACCACGTCGAGGAGATCCCGGCGAGCTTCACCCACGCCCTGCTGCTGCGGGGAGGACGCGTGCTCGCCGCGGGACCGATCGGGGACACGCTCACGGCGCCCAACCTGTCGGCGTGTTTCGGGCTCCCGCTCGCCGTCGAGCAGCGTCAGGGGCGGTGGTCGGCGTTCGCCGCGGCGCCGGGCGGGCCGACGAGCACGACCAGGGAGTGAGCGTCGACGCGGACGCGGTCACCCGGCGCGACGGGGCGTCCGGCGCCGATCGCCCCCGAGGGGTCGGCCGCGGCGGTGTCGATGAGACGCCACCACGTCGGCACCGGATCGCCCTCGGGGACGCGGAACAGCAGCCGGTTCCCCTGTGCGTTGCACAGCACGAGCACCGATGCCGCGTCCGGCCCGCAGATCCGGCCGTCGTGGCGCATCGCCACGGCATGCAGGTCGGCCCGGTGCCAGGACGCGTCGGCCATCGGACGGCCGTCCACGTCGAACCAGGCGATGTCGACGACCCCGAACGTATCCGCCGTCCCGGTCGACCACGCGTTGCGGCGAAACACCGGCAGGTCCCGACGCAGCGCCACGAGGTCGGCGACGAACCGGGTGAGGTCCGCGTCGGCGTGCGCCCAGTCGAACCACGAGACGTCGTTGTCCTGGCAGTAGGCGTTGTTGTTGCCCCGTTGCGAGCGCCCGAGCTCGTCACCGCCGCAGAGCATCGGGACGCCACAGGAGACGAGGACGGTCGCAAGGAGGTTCCGGCGCTGCCTGGCGCGCAGGGCCAGCACGTCGGCACGCTCCGTCGGTCCTTCGATGCCGCAGTTCCAGCTCCGGTTGTCGTCGGTGCCGTCCCGGTTGTCCTCCTGGTTCGCCTCGTTCCGCTTCCGTTCGTAGGTGACGAGGTCGGCGAGGGTGAATCCGTCGTGACAGGTCACGAAGTTCACCGACGCCTGGGGCGCCCGCCCCGGCGAACGGAAGCGCTCCGCCGTTCCGGTGAGCGCCTCGGCGAGCGGCGCGACCGTCGAGGGCGCACCGCGCCAGAAGTCCCGGACCGTGTCCCGGAACCGACCGTTCCACTCCGCCCACTCCGGCGGGAAGTGCCCGAGCTGGTAGCCGTGCGGCCCGAGGTCCCAGGGTTCCGCGATGAGCTTGATCCCGGCGAGGACCGGGTCGGCCCAGATCGCTGCGAAGAGCGCTCCGCCCGCCGAGAACGCCCGGTCCGGCCCCTGCCGACCGAGCACGGCGGCGAGATCGAACCGGAAGCCGTCGACACCGTGCACGAGGACCCAGTGCCGCATCGTGTCGAGCACCAGCCGCAGCGCAGCCGGCGCGCGCAGGTCGAGCGTGTTCCCGCAGCCGGTCTCGTCGACCGGACCGCGGCCGTCGACCACGTAATACGCGGACTCGTCGAACCCTCGGAGACCGAGGGTCGGACCGTCGCTACCACCTTCGGCGGTGTGGTTCACGACGAGGTCGACGACGACCTCGATCCCGGCGTCGTGCAGCGCCCGAACGGCCGCCCGCAGCTCCGGGACCGCTGCGCCGGGAGCCGCGGAGGCCGCGTAGCCGTTGTGGGGGGCGAGGAAGGCGACGGGGTCGTAACCCCACAGGTTGCGGAGACCTGCACGGACGAGGTGCTCCCCGTCGACGAACTGCTGCAGGGGAAGGAGCTCGAGGGTGGTCACCCCGAGGCCGACCAGGTGGTCGATCACCGAGGGATTGGACAGTCCGAGGTACGTGCCCCGCTCCGCGGCCGGGACCGACGGGTGCCGCATGGTGAGGTTGCGGACGTTCGCCTCGTAGACCACGGTGTCGCTCCACGCGACGCGTGGTCGGACATCGCGTTCGACCGGTCGGGAGCCCGGCGGGGCGAGCACCAGCCCACGCGGCACGAACGGTGCCGAGTCCTCACCGCGACGGTGCAGCGCCCCGTCCCAGCGCACGGTTCCCTCGACGGCTTCCACGTAGGGGTCGAGGAGCAGCTTGGCGTGGTCGGCGGGCTCGGGGCCGCTGACCCGGTAGCCGTACCGCGTGCCCGCCGGGACATGACCGGGGGCTGCCCACCAGGTCATCCCGGCACGATGGGTCAGCGGCACGCGCTCCTCACGGCCGCGCTCGTCGAACAGGCAGAGGTCGATCGAGCTCGCCGACCCGCTGAGCACCGCGAACGTCGTCCCCTCGACGCCGTGCCGCACCCCCAGCGGCGGGACCGTCGTCACGGCGTCCCGTAGCGGGCCTCGAGCTTCGCCCTGCCGCGGGAGATCTGCTCGGCGAGCACGGGCTCGAGCACGGGTCCGAACAGGCCCCCGTCGTACCGCAGTTCCATGCTCAGCCGGCTCCCCTCCCCGAGCGCCTGCACGGTGCAGTCGAGCACCCAGGACGCGTGCTGGCGACCGTCCTGCTCGGCCCGCTCGAAGCGCACCCGACCGGGCACGTCGTCCCCCGGTGGGGTGTGTGCGGTGCGGACCATCCGCAGGGTCTTCGATCGGCGGAACGGACCGACGCGTGCCGCCAGCACGACCCGCCAGGCACCCGGCCCGGACGGCTCGGCGCTCGTCACGAGGTCGAGCCACGACGGATAGGCGACGAGATCGTCGACGGCGCCGAACAACGTCGAGGGGTCACAGGCGAGATCGATCCGTACCGGCACCTGCACCTGCCCATTGTGGTCCGCCACGTCGACGCAGCGGCGCACCGATGTCAGAGGGGGCCGAGGATCCCCGGCAGGATCGCGACCACGACCCCCTCGGCGACCTCGACGGTCGCCTCCGGCGCCGTGAGCTGGTTGCTCACCCCGAGGCTCGATCCGGGTTCGAGCACCGCTGCGGCGAGCGGGAACAGCAGGCCCGCGGTTCGTCGCACCGTTGCCGGCCCGCCGTAGGCGAGCAGGGTGACGACCTCACCGACCCGACCCTGCAGGTTTCCCTCGGCGCGCACCACGAGGAGCCTGGCCGTTCCCATCCGCGCCTCGACCCCCACCGTGGCGAAGGCGTCGGACGCGAGGACCGCCACGTTGGCGAGCAGATGGTCGAGCCGTCCCCCGTGCCCACCGACGACGGTGACCCGGTCGGCGCCACGTGCGATCGCCCGCTCGACGGCGAGTGCGAGGTCCGTCGCGTCCTTGTCGGAGGGATGGCGCTCCACGGCGGCACCGCTGCGAGTGACCTGCTCGAGGACGTCACCGGGTACCGAGTCGAGGTCCCCGACGACGAGATCGACGGGGAACCCGTGGCGGAGAGCCTCCACGGCACCGGAGTCGGCGGCCACCACGTCGTGCGCCGGGGCGAGCCCGACCACGGCGGCATCGGGCACCGGATCACCGCCGCAGAACACGAGCGCGTGCCGGCCAGCCGCCGTCACGGCGTGTCCGCCTCGACCTGATCGGGGTTCCGGTCGATGAGACGCACCCCCGGACACGCGTCGAGCAGCGCCGCCCGGAACCCGGCGAAGTCCTCGAGGTCGCGCGGGAGGCGCACCTTCGCACCGTCCTCGAAGACCAACACGACCGGTCGGAGACCGATCGAGGTCGTGACCCGCACCTCCCGCAACCCCGCGAGCGGGACGACACGATGCCCCGAACGCGCGTGCAGGTCGAGCGAGGCAGCGCCGCCCGTCGCCACGAGCGCGATGCGTCGGGGCAGCCGTCGGATCCGCCAACGACCGACCACAGCGAGCGCAAGGACCAGGAGGAACACGGCCGCGGCGAAGGTCCAGGCGAGCGCGTCGTCCGACACGGCGAACACGGCGAGCAGGAACCACGGCGGGAGGATGAACGCGGTGAGGACCCCGCAGCCGAGCCGCTGCGTGAACTCCTCGGTCACCTGCCACACCGCTGCGTCGGTCACGGCGGACCCCGGCTCAGCCGGGCATGCCCTCCATACGCACGAGCGTGCGCATCATGACCTCGTCGGTGCCCCCGCCGATCGCCCAGAGGCGCCAATCACGGAAGAACCGGGCCGTCCAGTTCTCCTCGACGTACCCCATCCCACCGTGGAGCTGCACGCACACGTCGGCCACGTGCCGGGCCAGCTTGCCGAGCTTCCACTTCGCGATCGTGGCGAACCGGGTCGTGTCCTCGCCGCGAAGGTACGCGTCGGCACAGCCGTAGTTGTAGTGCCGCAGCAGGTCGAGCTCCGCGTAGCACGCCCCCAGCTCGAACTGCAGGTGCTGGTTGTCGAGCAAGGGACGTCCGAAGGCCTTGCGGTCCCGCAGGTACTCGACGGTCCGGTCGAGCGCGAGCTCCATCGCGCCGACGCCCATGTACGCCGCGATCATGCGCTCGTTCTGGAACTGCATCATCTGCTGCTGGAAGCCCTTGCCGACCTCGCCGATCGTGTTCTCGAACGGGACGCGGACGTCGACGAAGCTCAACTCCGCGGTGTCGGAGGACCGCATGCCGAGCTTGTCGAGACGACGGCTCACGGAGAACCCCGGGGCGGTGGTCGGCACGACGATCTGCGACATGCCCCGGGATCCGCCCTCATCCGAGGTGCGACACAGCAGGCAGATCCAGTCGGCCTGCGTCCCGTTCGTGATCCACAGCTTCGTGCCGTTGATCACCCACTCGTCACCGTCGCGCACCGCACGGGTCGTCAGGCCCGCGACGTCGGATCCCGCATCGGGCTCCGACACCCCGATCGAGCACACCATCTCCCCCGAGATCGCCGGTGCGAGGTAGCGGCGCTTCAGGTCCTCGCTCCCGAACCGGGCGAGCGACGGCGTCGCCATGTCGGTCTGCACGGCGATGGCCATCGGCACACCGGCGCACGCCGCCCGACCGAGCTCCTCGCCGAGGACGACGGTGAAGGAGTGGTCCGCACCGCCACCGCCGTACGCCGGGTCGTACTCGACTCCGAGCATGCCGACTGCGCCGAGTTTCGGGAACAGCTCGTGGGCCGGGAAGATGCCGTCGTCCTCCCACTGCTCGACGTGGGGGTTGATCTCCCGCTCCACGACCTCGCGGACGGTCTTGCGGAACAGGTCGTGCTCGGCTGTGAACTGCATGGTCTCAGGCTACCCGCCTGCCCGGTGGTGGTCTCACCCGACGCTCGGGCCGAGTCTCCCGGACCCGCGGTCAGGGCGTACATTGTCTGCATGCAGCGCACGATCTTCGAAACCGAGCACGAGATGTTCCGGGACTCCTTCCGCACCTTCGTGGAGAAGGAGATCAAGCCGCACTACGACGCATGGGACCGGGCCGGGATCGTGGACCGCGAGTTGTTCACGAAGGCCGGAGCGGCAGGGTTCCTCTGCATGGACGCTCCGGAGGAGTTCGGCGGCGGCGGCGTCACCGACTTCCGCTACAACATGATCATCAGCGAGGAGCTGCAGTACTCCGGCGCTGCGGGTGCCGGCCTCGGCCTCACGCTCCACAACGACATCTGCCTGCCGTACTACCTGAACCTCGCCAACGAGGAGCAGAAGGCCCGCTGGCTGCCGGGCATCATCAGCGGTGAGCTCATCACCGCGATCGCCATGACCGAGCCCGGGATCGGGTCCGACCTCGCCTCGATGCAGACCACGGCGATCCGTGACGGCGACCGGTACATCGTGAACGGCTCGAAGACGTTCATCACCAACGGCATCAACTCCGATCTCGTCATCGTCGCCTGCAAGACCGATCCGACCCAGAAGCACAAGGGCATGTCGCTGCTCGTGCTCGAGCGTGGCATGAAGGGCTTCGAGCGCGGTCGCAACCTCGAGAAGGTCGGCCAGCACGCGCAGGACACGGCCGAGCTGTTCTTCACCGACGTCGAGGTCCCCGTCGCGAACCTCCTCGGCGCCGAGGGCCAGGGGTTCATGCACCTCGTCACGAACCTGCCGCAGGAACGGCTCTCCATAGCCGTGTCCGGCGTCGCGGCATCGCAGGCGGCGCTCGACTGGACGCTCGAGTACTGCAAGACCCGGACCGCGTTCGGTCAGCCCATCGGCTCGTTCCAGAACAGCCGGTTCAAGCTCGCCGAGATGAAGACCGCCGTCGACGTCGCCACGCAGTACGTCGACCAGTGCGTGCTCGCCCTGAACGAGGGGTCGCTCTCCGCAGACGACGCCGCAGCCGCCAAGTGGTGGTGCACCGAGCTGCAGAAGCAGACCGTCGACACCGGCGTGCAGCTCCACGGCGGCTACGGCTACATGCTCGAGTACCCCATCGCCCGGGCCTACGTCGATGCCCGGATCACGACGATCTACGGCGGGACGACCGAGATCATGAAGGAGATCGTCGGCCGCTCCATGGGCGTGTGACCGACCACGTGTCCAGGCACCCGCAGACCGCTGCGTGGTTCGACGCGCCGACCGTTTCCGACCTCCGCCGTCGGGCCGGTGCCAAGTGGAACCGGTTCGGTCCGGACATCCTGCCGGCATGGGTCGCCGACATGGACTTCCCACCCGCACCGGTGGTCACCGAGGCCGTCGCCGACCTGCTCACGACCGGCGACCTCGGCTACCCCTGGCTCGGGGTGACGGGCGCCCCGAACCCGATCGGCGTCGCCTTCGCGTCGTGGGCGGCACGCCGCTACGGCTGGGAGCTCGACCCCGACTGCGTCGTGCCCACGATCGACGTGCTGCAGCCGCTCGTGCACGTCATCGAGGCCGCGACCCGACCCGGGGACGGCGTCGTCATCCAGACGCCGATCTACCCGCCGTTCCTCGCCGCGCTCGAGATGATCGGCCGGCGACTCGTCGACCACCCTCTCGGCTCGGTGGCGGAGGGGTACCCGCTCGACGTCGACGCACTCCGGACGCTCGACCCGGGAGCCCGGGTGCTGTTGCTGTGCAACCCGCACAACCCGACCGGTCGCGTCTTCCGCAGGGACGAACTCGAGGCTCTCGCCGCCCTCGCCCTGGAGCGAGATCTGCTGGTCGTGTCCGACGAGATCCACGCCGACCTCGTCTACCCCGGGGCGACCCACATCCCCTTCGCGACGCTCGGCCCCGAGGTCGCCGCGCGCACGGTGACGCTCACCTCACCGACGAAGTCCTTCAACATCGCCGGGCTGCGGCTCGCCGTCGCCGTCTTCGGTTCCGCCACGGCGGAGCGCCGCTACCACGACCTCCCCCGTTTCGGTCTCGGCGGCGTGAACAGCGCCGGACTCGCCGCGACGCTCGCCGCGTGGAACCACGGCGAGGAGTGGCTCGACGCGCTCGTGGGCTACCTCGACGACAACCGCCGTCACGTCGAAGCGACGATCGCCGAGCGGATGCCCGGACTCGCGCATCGAGCGCCCGAGGCGACGTACCTCGCATGGATCGACGCCCGGGGGCTTCCCGGTGACGCCGGCGCCGACCCGTTCGGCTTCTTCCTCGAGAAGGCCCGGGTGGGCCTCAACGACGGTGCCGATTTCGGGGTCCACGGCCGCGGGTTCGTGCGTCTGAACTTCGCCACGTCGCGGGGCGTCCTCGACGCCGTCCTCGACCGGATGGCCGACGCGATCGCGAGGACGACATGACCACGACCCGCCCCTCCGCCGCCCGAACCCCCCGCCGCGTGCGGTCTGCCATCGCTGCCGGGGTGCTCGCCGTCGTCCTCGCTGCGGCACCCGCCGTCCCGGTCGGCGCTGCGACGACCGCCACGACCACACCGGCACCGCTGGGCACCGCTCCGGCGCCGGTGGGGACGCCGGACATCATCCCGCTGCCGAACAGCGGGCGGGCACCGGCGACGCCGGGCGACCGCGGCGGGTGGCAGCAGCAGGTGCTGTTCTTCTCGATCTGCGGAGCGATCCTCGTCGGGATCGGACTCATGTGGCGCGAGTCGCGGGTGAAGCGTCGGCGTCAGGGACGCCTCCCCGTGCGCTCGACGAAGAACGGAGGATGACCCCATGTTCACCGGCATCGTGGAGGAGCTCGGTCGCTACCTCGGTCGCGAGGGCGACCGGTTCCGTTTCTCCGGAAGCGTCGTGCTCGAGGGCTCACGTCTCGGCGACTCCATCGCCGTGAACGGCTGCTGCCTGACGCTCGTGCAGTCCGACGACGACGGCGGCTGGTGGGAGGCGGACCTCTCGCCCGAGACGCTCGCCCGCACCAGCCTCGGGACGCTGCAGCCCGGCGATGTCGTGAACGAGGAGCGACCGCTCACCCTCGACGCCCGGCTCGGCGGCCATCTCGTGCTCGGTCACGTCGACGCCGTCGGCACCCTCGAGGTCGGCCCGCCGGACCTGCGCATCGGCGTCCCGGCGGACCTCCTCCGCTACTGCGTCCCGAAGGGATCGGTCGCGATCGACGGCGTGAGTCTCACCATCGTCGACGTCGTCGAGGCGAACGGTGGCACCCACGGTGCACTCACCTTCGCCATCATCCCCCACACCGCAGCGGTCACCACGCTCGGCCACAAGGCGCCGGGGAGCCCGGTGAACCTCGAGGTCGACGTCATGGCGAAGCACGTCGAGAAGCTCGTCACCCCCTACCTGGCGCGGCCCTGAGGACGACCTCGGGGGCCCGGGCTAGTGTGCGGCGAATGACACCGCAGGAACTCGTCTCGGCCGCCTGTCCCAAGATCGGACTGCTCGGCGCCGTCTTCTACTTCCACCCCAAGACCGTCGCGACCGGCAAGGAACACAACCTCGACGGCTTCCGCTTCTACTTCCTCGGTCGTGGCGGCGTCCTCGGCGACGTCGAGCCCGCCGTGGTGCAAAGCGCGTTCGGGTACTTCCACGGCGACCTCGTGGCGAAGATCTGGAACTCGGCGAAGGAGCGCATGGCGCCGCGCGCCGCGGCGACGCTCTACATGGAGTGCTGCCGCCGCATCGGCCGCGACGCGTTCGCCGACATCGCCGGACTCGACACGTTCTGCGCCTCGGCCGAGGCGGTCGTCGCCGCCGTCGATCCGCCCGGCCTCGCCCTGTACGCCGGCACCGCGGCCGAACCCCTCCCCGAGGACCTCCCGGGCCGGGCGATGCAGCTCGTGGCGACGCTCCGTGAGTACCGGGGCAGCGTGCACCTGCTCGCCGTCGTCGCCTCGGGGGTCAGCGCGGACGTGGCGCACGCAATCCGACGCCCCGACGACACGGCGACCTTCGGCTACGCCGAGGCCCCCGCGAGCACCGACGCCGACCGGGCGGCGCTCGCCGCCGCCGACGCCCTGACCGACACCATCTGCGCCGGCGCGTACGCGGCGGTGCCGGAGGCCGACCGGGCCCAGTTCGTCGCAACCCTCGAGGCGATGGAGACGGCGCTCGCCGGATGACCGCTCCGGTCCGACGGCAGCCATGCCGTCGGACCGGTACGGTCACCCCATGCGCATCGGCCTCATCTCCGACACCCACGTGCCGGAGGCTCCCGAGCTCTGGCCGCAGATCCACGACGCCTTCCGGGGAGTCGACGCGATCCTGCATGCCGGTGACATCTACGACCTCGGCGTGCTCGACTCGCTCGCGGAGATCGCTCCCCTCTACGCCTGCCGGGGCAACGGGGACGACGGCAGCAGCGGACGCCCCCGTCAGCCGGACCACCCGTGCCTCCGCGACCACTGGCTCGTGGAGCTCGGCGGCGTGACGATCGCCTTGACGCACTGGGTGCCGGTTCCGGAACGACCGAGCGTGCTCGGCCTCCGCGGAGCGATCGACCGCCACTTCGGCGTGGACGTCGTCCCGGACGTGGTCGTGCACGGCGACACCCATGTGGAGGACATCCGCGTCGTCCGGGACATCCTTTGCGTGAACCCGGGCTCCCCCACCTTCCCGCACAACCTGACCTACCGGTTCGGGACGGTTGCGTTCCTCGACATCGACGAGCACGGCGAGGTCGAGGCGGAGATCCGCATGCTCACCGACGACGGCCACGACGTCTTCGACTGGGAGTACTGGGGACGGCGACCCTGGTGAGCGCCGCTCAGGTCGGCTCGTCGGCGGTCACGCCCCGCTCGTACAGGTCGGCGACGCGTGTCGCGTCGTACCCGAGAGCGGCGAAGACCTCGCGGTTGTGCTCACCGAAGCGTGGTGCGGGCCCGCGCAGGGACGCCGGGGTCCGTGCGAACCGCCACGGCCAGGTCGTCGCCGGGTAGTAGCCCACGACGTGCTGGCGCTGTGATGCGTAGATCCCGCGCTCGTGGATGTGCAGATCGGCGAGGATCTGCCAGTTCCGCAGCACCGGTGCCGCAGCGACACCGACGGCGTGGCACGCCTCGGTCACCTCGTACTGCTCGAGCGTCCGCGTCCACGCGGACACCGCATCGTCGATCTCGTCGTGCCGTTCGGCGCGGCCGGTGAGGTCGACGAGCCCGGGGTCCACGGCGAGGTCGTCCCGACCGACGAGACGGGCGAGCGCCTGCCACTGCGCGGTCGTCGTGCAGGAGATCGCCACCCAGTGGTCGGTTCCCGCGCAGGGGTGGACACCCTGGGTCGCCACGGCGGGGTCGCGGTTCCCCATCGGCGGTCGCTCGACACCCGTGTGCTCGGCGAGGAGCAGCGCCTCGGTGCAGAACGTCGCCCCGACCTCGTTGAGGGACATCTCCACCCACTGACCGACACCGGTCCGATCCCGGTGCGCCAAGGCCGCCAGGACCGCGTTCGCCCCGAGGATCCCGCTCGTCGGATCGGCGTAGAACAGCGTGGTCCTCGAGACCTGGCCGTCGGGGTAGCCGGTGACCGAGGTCAGCGCGGAGGTCGTCTCGATGTTCGCCCCGTAGGCGAGCCAGTCGCGCCGTGGCCCGTCCGCCCCGTACCCCGACATCGACAGCATGACGAGACGGGGGTTCACCGCCGACAGGGCCGGCCAGTCGAGGCCGAGGTTCCCCATCACCCGAGCGCTGTTGTTCTCGATGAGCACGTCGGCGGTGCGGACGAGGTCGAGCAGCACCTGGCGGCCGTCGGGCACGGCGAGATCGATGCAGACGTCCCGCTTGTTGCGGTTCATCTCGGCGAAGTAGAGCGAGCGGTGGTGGGGTTGGCGCTGGAAGTCCTTCGTCGGCCCCGCCCAGTACAGCGCCCGGGTCGCCGGACGTTCGGCCCGCTCGACCTTGACCACATCCGCACCGAGGTCGGCGAGGTAGCGGCCGCAGAGCGGTCCGGCCCAGTTCTGCGTGACCTCGACCACCCGCAGCCCGGCGAGCGGGCCGGGCCCGCCTGCGCTCGTACCGCCGCCCGCGGCGCCACCCGCCGCAACGGTCGCCGACCCCACCGCCGCTGCGGTCTCCGCGCGCACGGCGGCATCGTGCTCGCCGACCGTCGGAGCCCGGCCACGGCGCTGCGATCGACCCGCCGTGAGACGGTACGGCTGGCCGGGGAACCGCAGCGCGGGAGCGTCGCCGTCGACCGGATCGGTCTCCCACCAGGACCGGAAGGCGAGCTGCGGGTCCTCGAGGACCCCCGTCGGGGTCACGACCGGGGTGACCGCGATCCGCAGGAGTTGGCCCCGCTCCACGATCTCGGCCACCGGGCGGTCCGCCGCCCAGCGGGCGATCGCGTCGAAGATCCGTGGGATGTTCGCGAACCAGGTCGGGATGTCCCGGGTGAGATCCTCCGCCGCGAGGTCCGGTCGTTCGATGAGGGTGAAGATCGCGTCGTTCGGGACGATCCGCATCAGGTAGAAGCGGCCGTCGGCGGCGTCGATCAGGTCGCTGGGGACACGCTCCATCACCTCCCCGCACCCCGCCCACGAGGACACCAGCCACGCGTGTGCAGCGAGCACGGCGTCGAGCTCCGCCACCTCGACGTGCTGTCCACGCCCCGACGCCCGGCGTTCCCAGAGCCCGACCTGGGCAGCGAAGAGGGCGTGCGCCCCCGCGTGCAGCGACGCCTGTCCGCCCGGCAGCCACAACGGCTCACGGTCCGGCGCGCCGGTGATGCCGAGGTACCCGCCCATCGCCCAGACACTCAGGTCCGACGCCGGCGCCCCGGCCCAGGGGCCGGAGCGTCCCCACGGGCTCACATCCACGACGACCGTCCTCTCCGCGACCCCGGCGGCGAGCGACGTCGCGAGCGGGTGGTCGTCGTCGACGAGGAGGACGTCGGTGTCGGCGAGCAGTCCCGGCAGGATCGGGTCGTCGACCCGGTCGACGCGCACCGAGCGCCAACCTGCGGCGAGGTGGGCGAACCACAACCCGGATCCCGTCGGACCGAGCGGCGGCCGGGACCGGAGCGGGGAGCCGGATCCCGGTTCGAGGAGGATCACGTCGGCGCCGAGATCGGCGGCCAGCTTCGCGGCGAACCCCGTCGCGAGCCCGCCGCCACAGACGACGACACGGTGGCCGACGAGCGCGCCGTCCACCTCGGCCGTCCGGGCGGTCGCCCCGGCATCCCCCGTGGTCCCCTCCACGGCGAGCACGCTACCCCCCGCCGGTGCCGCCCGTGTCCGCAGCGAAGGGTGCGAACTATCCTGCGGCGCCGGGTGCGATCCCGTAGGGGTTGCTCGACCAGGGAGTGAGCGATGGCCGGAACGACTGCGGTGACGATCCTCGGCGACCCGAGCGGCACGGAGGACGTGCTCACCCCCGAGGCACTCGAACTCGTCGCGGCGATGGAACGTGCCCATGGTCCGGCGCGGCAGGCCCTGCTCGCCGCCCGCGTCGAGCGGGCTGCCCGGTTCCGGGCGGGTGAACGACCCTCCCTGTCCCCCGAGACGGCGGCGATCCGTTCCGGCGACTGGACGGTGCCCCCCGCCCCGGCCGACCTCGCCGATCGTCGCTGCGAGATCACCGGACCGTCCGAGCGCAAGATGATGATCAGCGCGCTCAACTCGGGCGCGCGGGTGTTCATGTCCGACATCGAGGACGCCCTGTCGCCCGGCTGGTCGAACGTCATCGACGCCCAGCGGAACATCCGTGACGTCGCCGACCTGAGTATCACCTTCACCCGGCCCGACGGCAGCGTCGACCGGCTGGCCGAGGACCCGGCGACGATCGTCGTCCGGCCCCGGGGACTCCACATGGGCGAGCGACGGCTCACGGTCGACGGCGCGACCCCGTCGGCGTCGTTGTTCGACGTCGCCCTCGCCGCCCTGCACAGCGCACCGCGGTTCCTCGCCCGCGGGAGCGGTCTCTACCTCTACCTCCCCAAGATCGAGTCCCACCACGAGGCCGCCTGGTGGAACGCGGTGCTCGGCGATCTCGAGGCCCGGGTCGGCATCCCGCACGGGTCGATCCGGGTGACCGTGCTCATCGAGACGATCCTCGCCGCCTTCGAGATGGAGGAGATCCTCCACGCCCTTCGCGACCGGATCACCGGGCTGAACGCGGGCCGGTGGGACTACATCTTCTCCATCATCAAGAAGTTCGGGTTCGACCCGTCCTTCGTGCTGCCCGACCGTGGCCAGGTCACGATGACGGTCCCCTTCATGGCGGCGTACGCCGAACGGCTCGTCGCCGTGTGTCACCGGCGTGGCGCCCATGCGATCGGCGGCATGTCGGCATTCATCCCGAACCGTCGCGATCCCGCGGTGACCGAACGGGCCCTCAGCGCCGTCCGCAACGACAAGGAACGCGAAGCCGGCCTCGGTTACGACGGCACCTGGGTCGCGCACCCCGATCTCGTCCCCGTTGCGACCGAGGTGTTCGACCGGGTCCTCGGGGATCGGCCGAACCAGCTCGCGGTCCGACCCCCGGTGCCCGAGTCGGCCGCCGCGCTCATCGACACCACGATCCCCGGAGCGGTGATCACCCGGACCGGCCTACGCAACAACGTCAGCGTCGCCCTGCAGTACCTCGAGGCGTGGCTCGCAGGCCGGGGTGCGGTGGCGATCAACGACCTGATGGAGGACGCCGCTACCGCCGAGATCTCCCGCACGCAGCTGTGGCAGTGGGTCCGCCACGGAGCCCGCCTCGACGACGGAACTGTCGTGACCGACCACCTCGTCCTCGAGGAGCTCGACGCCGAGGTCGCCCGGCTGGCGGCGACGGGTCTCGACGCTGACCGCCTCGGCGTCGCTGCGGATCTCGTCCGTCAGGTGGCGCTCCTCGAGGAGCTCCCCGACTTCCTCACGCTCGTCGCCGAGACGCATCTCGCCTGAGGCCGCGGGCGGGCCGCTCAGGCGGGCCGCACCATCGTGAAGGTCTCCTCCACCGCCACGTAGTCGTGGTAGCCGAGGCGTCCGATCGGACGGGCCCGTCGCAGGTCGACCATCCCGTCCACGACGACGTCGTCGGCGATGTGCACCTGCACCACCCTTCCGATCACCATCGCGTTCGCGACGCTCGGCGTCGACGGGAGCTCGACGATCCCTTCGACGGTGCACTCGAGCGCGATCGGCGCGGCCGCGACCCGTGGCGGACGGACCACGACGGAGGCCGCCGGCGCCAACCCTGCCGCCGCCATCTCGTCGACCGAACGGGCCGCGGTGGCGGAGGTCTCGTTCATCTGTTCGCGCAGGTCCCAGGTGCAGAGGTTGAACACGAACTCGCCGGTCTC
>Ga0194133_10000982_pt1 | contig 54028 bp, 51 predicted proteins | sample TA2KigOf40mmetaG_FD_155448 | JGI IMG/M metagenome (GOLD analysis project Ga0194133, IMG submission 155448) | Freshwater microbial communities from Lake Tanganyika, Tanzania - TA2015055 Kigoma Offshore 40m | ecosystem: Environmental > Aquatic > Freshwater > Lake | place: Tanzania: Lake...
TAAACTTTAGGAGGGGGAGATTCTACCGGAACGGTCGGATGCGCCAGCTTGAACAGGTCAGCAACAACGTTTAATTTAGACTGAAAAAAAGTTTGAGAAGACTTGTGTTGGAATGTAGCAAATTCTTTGAAGTCATCCTCCTTACCTTCTTTTTCTTCTGTACCGTTTTCAGTGTTTTCTGAATCGTTCAATTCAATGCTAATGTTTTCTGAAAACATTTTTTTGATGGAAACATCTATGTTGGTTGCATATACAAAAAATACGAACAGAAGGGTCGATATTAAGTAATACGCTTTCATTTGTTTCTGGCACGAAAGTAGGCAAAAATTCGAATTTGGTCTATTTCCGTTGTCGGGGTAATGGCTCCATGATTTTGTTAAGGTCCTCATATTTTCTATTTGTTGTTTACTGTCGTTTAAACTTGCCACTAACTAATAGATATCCCTTTTATCCAGCTTTAATAAATTGTAAAATCGTTTAAATGGTGTCATATTGAATTGTTCAAAATAGTTGTAACCATACTTACATAAAAATCTGTAGGCGATATGGAATCATTACAGTTGGTAATTGTTTTAAAGTGTTCTTTTAAAAAATGCTGATGTAGAGCCCCCTCCACCATGTTACTAGCCAAGGTTTCGGGATAGCAATAATTCGGATTAACCTCTTTGATGGTATCGGCAATTCGATAAATCACCCGTTTATATATTTTAAAAAATCCTTCATGGTTCTCATCATCCACTTCCTTGGTCAGGAATGTTTTGGTGAATTCTGATATGATAATTTTGTATAAAATTGAAAAATCGATGTAGTCCAATGACAGCTTATCCATGTTAGGCGTGGTAACCAGAGAAATCGTTTTTTTCAATCTTTCCTTTGGATCTTCCAGATTTGTTGTTTCTAAAACCAAAAGATATTCTATCCAGCTCCAGTAGCAAGTCGAGATGTAAAGCAAAAATTTATGTTTATTGTCAAAATATCTGTAGACAGAACTCTCATTGGTGTTTAATCTCTCACCTAATTTTTTAAATGTAAATGCCTCAAAGCCTATCTCATCAATCAGTAAGATACCCATCTTCAAGATATTCTTACCCAATTCTGAACTGACCGGGTCTTTAAGGAAAATCCTATCATGAATTTCGGGCTTTATGTTTTTTAATATTGGATTCATTATAGCATATATTACACACAAAAATAATAGTATTACTATTAAAATTGTTTAACTTATCCCTTTCAGATAAATTATTACATCTAGATTATATAAATAGCAAGGGGGACATTTCAACATGATATAACTAATAAATCAGAAAATACTGAATTCATACCCCAAAATTTAAGCTATACATCTGACTGACCACTATGTCTCAACTGAGGCTCTTCGAAGTTTATCATTCATGACCATACCCAATCCTTCTTCAGGTAACTTCTCGGCAATGATAATATCAAGATTCAATTTATCTAGCTGGTGAAGGGCATCATATAATTTGGACGCTGCTTCACTCAGATTTTTATTTGGAGACAGAATGATTTGAACAGCATTTTCCGGAAGACCTTCAAACGTATTGCTAAAAAGTAGAAGACCTATTTTCTTGTTTTTAAACTGTTGAATAAGCTCTTGAATAGTTTCAGCAACAACTAAAGGTGTACGTGGGGCATAGTGTTTTGAAAGCATACCCGGTGCTTCCGGTGCCGAATCATTTTTGTTGATCAGGCTAACTTTCCCTGCAATAGGTTCTATTTCATCCAGGGTGATACTTCCCAATCGGTAGACAATCACTTCATTGCCCTGAAATCCAATGATAGTGGATTCAATGCCATTGATACATTCGCCACCATCCAAAATCATTAAATCTTTAAAGTATTCATTTACGTGCTTTGCCTTCGTCGGACTAATCATACCGAATGGATTGGCACTCGGAGCTGCCAGGGGAAAATCAATCCGATTCAAGAGAGCTAGAGCTATAGGATGATCAGGTATTCTAACCGCAACTGTCGCCTTACCTGATGTCACCAGATCCGCAACCAATGGTTTTTTTTTAAGCAGCAAAGTCAATGGTCCCGGCCAGAAAGCCTTTGCCAATTTAATGGCAATGGGAGGTACCTCTTCCGCAATGGTACTCAAATCTTCAAAACTTTTGATGTGAACGATTAATGGATTGAAAAGAGGTCTCTGCTTAATTTGATAAATAGCTTTAATGGCCTTTTCGCTAAAGATATTCCCGGCTAAACCATAAACAGTTTCTGTAGGTAATCCTATGATTCCTTCCTCATTCAAAACAGAGGCTGCTAATTCTATGTTATGGATTATCATCGCTTATGGATTACATTGATCACAATACATGGGATCTTCGGTCATTTTTTTTTCCGGATAATTTTCCTTCTTAATAAAATCACATTTTTTGCAAGTATATATATAATTCAGGGTAGATCGGGTTGGAAATCCACATAATTCGCATGGTAAACCGGGTTCTACATCAGTAATTCCAAAACCGGGGGTGCTACATTTCGGACAAGCACTCTTGATTTTATCCACTAATTTTTGGACAGCTGACTTTGATTGGAATTTAATACTTAATGACACGTATGACTATGCATTTGACGGAGAAAAACTAATAATTTCTGCCGACAAGAATAATGTAGGTAATTACAAATATGAACTTGAAAAACAATAATTACTGCACCCAACAGCACCTACCCCAAAGTGGCGTTTCAGTGGTTCAATCAAGCTTTGTGCTTCTATCAAAGTTTGTGCTTGGTTGACGGTGAAGTGCCTCGAAATCGCCACCTTCGCCAAGCGCCAACACGTTAGCGGTAATCCGTAGAACTCCCAAATTGAAGTGGGTTTGGTAGCCCCGACGAGAATCGAACTCATATCAAGCGTTTAGGAAACGCTCGTTTTATCCATTAAACTACAGGGCCATATTTTTGATAAACCTCGGTTAGTGTTTAACCAAACTGAGTGGTGCACGGTTACAATCACTGCTCACTTCACTGCTCAGTTGGGAATATAAAAATCTGTAAACCATTGGTATTGTTGAGGTTAATCATTCAAAGAACTTGATTCTTTAAGAACCCGATATTCTATCCGTTGAACTACGGGACCAGTTATTATTTTACCACACTGCCATTATTCATACCTGCAGGAGGAGCCACAAAACTAAGCTTTCCATCCGAATTTTCAGCCATCAGAATCATTCCCTGTGACCATATTCCCTTTATTTCCCGGGGCTCCAGGTTCACCAAGATAGAAACCTGCTGACCAATGATCTGTTCAGGTTCAAAATACTCGGCAATTCCGGAAACTACAGTTCTCTGATCAATTCCGGTATCAATCTTGAGCTTTAAAAGTTTTTTTGTTTTTGCAACTTTTTCGGCTTCAAGGATTGTTCCAACCCGGATATCCATTGCCGCAAACTGGTCAAAACTGACGTTTGGCTTTAATTCTTCCGGCTTCCTGATAGCCAGTTCGTTCGCATGTTTACTTTCCATCAATCTATTAATTTGCCTCTCCACTGCATCATCCTCAATTTTATCAAATAGCAAGTCAGCCTCGTTCAATTGGTGACCTAAAGCTACTAAATTATCCTTTCCTGCCTGGTCCCATTCCAGGATTTCCAGATTCAACATCCCAAACAGTTTTTCTGAACTGAATGGAAGAAATGGCTGAGAAAGTATAGCTAGATTCGCAACCACTTGCAGACCTACATTTAAGATAGTCTTTACTCTTTCCTCATCGGTTTTAATCAGCTTCCATGGCTCGGCATCAGCCAGATACTTGTTCCCCAAACGAGCCAAATTCATCAATTCGCCTAATGCCTCCCTGAAACGGTATTGCTCAATGGATGATCCAATTCTAAGCGGATACTCCTTTAATTCCTGCAAAACTTCAAGATCAGATGAATTCAGAGCAGAGCCCATCAGTACCTTACCTTCAAAATATTTATGCGAGAGAACCAAAACACGGTTCACAAAATTTCCAAAAATCGCAAGTAGTTCATTATTATTGCGGGCCTGAAAATCCTTCCAGGTAAAGTCATTATCTTTGGTCTCGGGTGCCGTGGCAGTCAGCACATAGCGCAAGACGTCTTGCTTGTTAGAAAAATCCTGTAAATATTCGTGCAACCACACTGCCCAGTTTCTGGAAGTGGAAATCTTATCCCCCTCAAGATTTAAAAACTCATTGGCAGGCACCTGATCGGCCAGATGAAATTTTCCATGGGCCATGAGTACGGCAGGGAAAATGACACAATGGAAAACGATATTATCTTTCCCAATAAAATGAACCAATTTGGTGTCTTCCGAGTACCAGTATTTCTCCCAGCTATCCTGAGGCCTCAAGGAATCATTTAAATAATACTGAGCTTTTTTCTCTTCCGTTAATTGAGTATTACACAAATCCTTACTTGCCGAAATGTATCCTATAGGTGCCTCAAACCATACATATAATACTTTTCCATCCGTCCCTTGAATTGGAACCTGAACTCCCCAGTCGAGGTCGCGGGTCATTGCCCTGGGATGGAGCCCGCCACTAAGCCATGATTTGCATTGCCCGTATACATTCGGACGCCATTCTTTATGTGACTCGATGTAGGCTTCTATCTGAGGCTGCATTTCATCCAAAGGAAGAAACCAGTTTGTAGTCTTTTTTAAAACCGGCTGAGCCCCTGAAAGGGTAGATCGCGGGTTAATCAGTTCTGTCGGGCTAAGCGAAGTACCGCACTTCTCACATTGATCTCCATACGCTTCCTCATTCCCACAATTCGGACAGGTTCCAATGATGTATCGATCGGCCAAAAACTGAGCGGCTTTTTCATCGTAATATTGCTCGGTTTCTTCTTCCTTAAAAACACCCTGATCGTAGAGGTTCTTAAAAATAGTGGAAGCCGTTTCATGATGTGTTTGGGAGGATGTACGGTGATAAATGTTAAAGGATATTCCAAAATCGCGAAACGAATCCCCGATAATCTTATGATATTTATCAACAACCTGCTGAGGTTCAATGCCTTCTTTACGTGCCTTTAAGGTTATTGGAACGCCATGCTCATCAGACCCGCAAACGAATATGACGTCCTTTCTCTTTGATCTGAGATATCGGACATAAATATCTGCCGGAATATATACCCCTGCCAAATGACCAATATGTACAGGACCATTGGTATATGGAAGCGCTGCAGTAACCGTGTATCTATTGAATTTATAAATTCCCAAAATCAGAGTATTTAAATATTTTTTTCGCAAAGATAAAGGCTAATGAGTTAAATTACTAATGGCATAAGAGAACAATTTGTTGTGGAGGTAGTTTGTAAATTTGAAATGTATGTTATTTCCTTTGGTTGGTGTTCTCCGTACCAAGCGCAGCGAAATATTTTCATTATGCGCCACGCTAGAAGCCCTCATTAATTAGCTTTCTTCCTCCGCCCAGGGCGGATGGTGCGGCAAAATTGTCCAAGCCCAAGCAGAAACCTTCATATCATTCCCGAAGATTCGGGACAGCGGCGGCATTTATTCGCTTTTGTTCATTCTATTTAAGGCACTCATGGTCTCGTCGTTCCTTCTCTGCCTTTTAATTTCTGGCCGTCCGAACGGATTCATACGGGCGGACTGCAGGAACCTCCCGTAGGGAAGCTTGAGCACAAATGAAAACAACAAAAAAAAGCGAAAAAAGTAAAGAGAATAATTAGGAGTTAAGAATTTGATTTTTTATTTTATAAATTAAAAGTCACCGGACACCAGTGCTAATAAAATAAAACCTTATTATTACCTATCCCAAATCATAAAAAATTGAGTAAGGAAATCAATCCATACAAAATCCCATCTTATCTGCAAGTCGGAGACACCGTAGCCATTACTTGTCCGGCAAAAAAACTCCCCCGTACCATTGAAGATGCAGTCAAACTTCTTGAATCCTGGGGTTTAAATGTAGTTCTTGGAGAAACCGTTCATGCCTCCTGGCACCAGTTTGCCGGAAACGATGAACTGCGCACCTCTGATTTTCAGCGTTTTCTTGACGATCCCTCGGTCAAAGCCATTTTTGCAGCGCGTGGAGGCTATGGAACCATCCGCATCATTGACCGCCTTGATTTCTCCGGATTCAGAAACCATCCCAAATGGATTATAGGATTCAGTGATATCACCGTATTGCACAGCCATATCCAGTCTTTGTACCAAACGGAAAGCATCCACGGACAAATGCCTTTAAGCATCAGAGAAGGTTCTGAAATATCTTTGGAAACCTTAAGGAAAGCACTTTTTAATGAAGCGTTTCAATACCATTATACCAGCATCGCCAATAATCGGAGTGCTGAAGCCGAAGGAATATTGATTGGAGGAAACCTCAGTCTGCTCGTGATGATGTCCGGCTCAGTTTCTGAACAGGATTTCTCAGGTAAAATCCTCTTCCTGGAAGATGTCGGAGAATACCTCTATTCCATCGACCGGATGATGTGGAATTTGAAAAGGGCCGGCAAATTAAAGAATCTGAAAGGCCTGATTGTCGGAGGTTTTACCGAAATAAAAGACAATGATATCCCTTTTGGCCAAACGGCAGAGCAAATCATCCTAGACCATGTTCAAGAGTTTGACTTTCCGGTGTGTTTTAATTTCCCTGCAGGACATATTGCAGATAATCGCGCCCTGATTTTTGGCAGAAAATGCCACTTAAAGGTCAAGGGACAGCAGGTTGAACTCAGTTATTTAAATCATGATCCAGAAACATAATTTTATTCATAAAAAAACATCTCATTATGGCACTACTTGATTCATTAAGTAAATACAGAAATACCGGATTGTTAATTATCAGAATTGGACTTGGAATCCTGTTTATGTTTCATGGTTATCCAAAACTTTTGGGCGGACCCGAGCAATGGGAAGCTATTGGTGGTGCCATGAAGAATCTAGGAATTACTTTCGCGCCTGCTGTTTGGGGTCTGATTGCCGGATTGACAGAAACCTTCGGTGGTTTTTTAATCTTACTCGGACTTGCATTCCGACCGGTCTGCGTGCTGCTTACATTTAATTTGATGGTTGCAGCATTGATGCACCTGAAAGCCGGAGAAGACTTTATGGCAGCATCTCAGGCCATTGAAACCGGATGCATGTTTTTTGGTTTACTATTTATTGGACCGGGCAAGTACAGTGTTGATAAGAAATAAATTCCAAGGGAGTTCTATGGTTGGTGATAATACCAAGCACAAGGATATGATGATGAGGCCGACTACAGGGGGGATAATTTTAGTGCCCAACCATGAAAACAGCATTGCTGAACAGCAATTTACCATTCTCCCAAAAGCCCCTGAACAACGGATTATCAGCCATATAAACGACAGAACCACTCCCAATTTCCTGTACGCCAAACAATAAACCATCAGCCAATTTTTTCTTAGCTTCTACCCCGACAAAACCGGTCACATAGTTATTCTTTTTAATTATTCCTACATTCCATCCGCCGGTCAAATATTTATAAACCTTATCATCCAGCTTGAGCGTATGATAGAAATTTGGAAAGCCGAAGCCCAGTGGATGGGTGTTATCCAATTCAACTTTATAAATAGCTCCGGGAATATTGGCACTGACATGCTCACGCTCTCTTTGTTCATAAGCCTTTAGATCCTCATAAATATCTGGATCGGCTTTTTTAGATTCTTCTTTGTTTTTAATGTCAAAACCCTTTTTACCTGCCAATTGAGAAACTGCATTTTTCATTACAATGAGCTTACCTCCGGCACGAATCCATTGCAGCATTTTTTCATTTCCCATATCAGAATAATTTCCATCGGGATAAATAAGAATATCGAAATCATTCCAATTTACATAATTCAAGTCCTGCGGCCTTACAATACTCAAGGGATACCCAATCTCCTGCTCAAAAAAATGCCAAATCTCACCAAGGGAAAGTGAGGAGACAGACTCGCCACCAACAGCAACAACTCTAGGTTTTTTAATAAAGCGCACTTTATTGGAACCTAAATCTGCACCCTTATCTACAAATGCCGAAGGAATGACGAACAGATTGATACCCGATTTTTTTGCAATTTCATTAACCACCTTTTCAAATCCGCCATTAATGGCTTGGTTTCCATTTCGGGTAATAATTAATGAACCCGCATTAAATCGCTTTCCTGAAGTTTCAAACGGAATTTCAGAATACCTTACTTTCACATTATTCTTGAGTAATTCGGTCAAAAATTTGACATCTGAAATTGAATTCCAATTTGCAACAAAGGCTACCGGATTAGAAACTACAGCAGTTGACAAATTGTTATCTGGAATTTGCGTTGTTTCAGGTTTAATACTTTCCTTCGTGGCATAGGCCTGAAGTCCGTGGGCATAAGGCAATGACCAGGCAGTTATATCATAGGTTGCCGAATCTGACACAAAGGTGTTTGGTTCAAATAAAACTTTCAAAAGCACTGATTTTGGTTGATGGGCACTAAGCACCATATCGGTTTTATCGACCCTGAAACTTTCAGTTTTTCCATTAAAATAATTAAAACCCTGAGCCGCTTTCGAAATTCCAAATCCAAACTCAATTCCATTCCTCTGGAGTAATAAAGCCAAGGATTTAATTTTCTCTGTATTCTCACCCTTAATTATGTAGGATTTAAACTCTCCCGGAGGATTCGATTTTCCGGATGTGAAATAATTTTTAAATTCTAAGATGGCTTTTTCTGCATATTGGGAAGCTGCCTCTAAGGTTGATAATCCGGAAGTATGGTGGTGATCGATGCGGTCTTTTAGTGTGAGGGTATCTCCTTCTGCGTTTATTACAGCAAGACCCGCTCTTCCGGATCCACCCTGTTCATAGGTCATACCAATTGAGCCGTTATAAATAGGATAAGTGTCGCCATAGGAAGGATAAAGCAAGTCAAAATTCTCCTTGGTAAAATACATCCATCCGTTTTGGTCAAAATAACGCGCATTGTTCTTGCCAATGATTGTTTGAAATTCCAGCTGCCACTTGCTGATATCCTGATGATAGGGCTCTGCAGCGGGTGCAAAATAATACGGACTATTGATTCCCTGTTCATGAAAATCAACATGAACCTGTGGTAACCATTGGTTGTAAACAGCGAGCCGCTGCCTGGATTCCATCTGGCTTTGCCACACCCAGTCGCGATTCAAATCGAAATAATAATGATTCGCTCTTCCGCCCGGCCAGGGTTCCATGTGTTCACGGGTGAAAGGAAGTGCATCAGGTACCAAATTTTTTATCGGATTATAAAAATTGATATATCGTTCGCGTCCATCCGGGTTTAAGCAAGGATCTAAAATGACTAAAGTGTTTTTTAACCATTCTTTAGTTCTTTTATTGGAGGGGTCGAGTAAATCAAAGGCCGTTTGCAAGGAAGCTTCCGTTGAAACAGATTCATTTCCATGTACATTGTAGCTAAGCCAAACCAAAACAGGCTGATTTTTTAAATCTTCTGCAGGATTTGGAGTATTAAATTCATTCTTCAAACCGGTTAGGTTGATATTCTTCCTTCGGATGTCCTCCAAGCGTGAAATATTGTCATCAGAAGCAATAAAAGCAAGTAACAAAGGACGGCCTTCATTGGTTTTGCCATAGCTTTTTAACTTGATATTTTTGGATACAGAAGCCAGGTAGTGATAATACTCAAGAACCCGGTGGTGTGGTGTAAATTGATCGCCTAATTTATATCCAAGAAATTCGGACGGGGATTGAATCGTTTGTGTGAATCCACTCAGTTGCACTCCTGCTAAAAAGAGAAGCAAAGTAAAATATTTCTTCATTCAGAATCTGCTAATTAGTATTTTTAAGGTCCTATAAGCAATGGGCAGGAAAAAAACAACTGCATGATCAGTAATATTTGATCCCTTTTTCTTTTACCAATGTCACCATTCAGCCAATCAAAATGCCTTTAGAACCTCACCGAATGTACGAGAGAATCTCATAATTACCAAATTCTTCGCCCGAAACGAACAAAAGTATTATCATTGTATTAAGCAATCCGAAATGACTATTGAAGATTTATACAAACTATACAGGAAACACCCTGTGATTTATACCGATACCCGTAAGATCAGTCAATCATGCCTGTTCTTCGCTTTGAAAGGTGAGCATTTCAATGGTAATGAGTTTGCCAAAAAAGCCATTGAAAGTGGAGCTGCTTTCGCAATTGTTGACGATCAACAATATGCTATAAGTGAGCAGTTTATACTGGTTTCTGATGTCTTGGAAACGCTGCAGGATCTGGCTAAATTTCATAGAAAACAGCTTCAGATCCCCATTATCGGAATTACAGGGTCTAATGGAAAAACCACCACAAAGGAACTGATTCGATCAGTACTTGCACAGAGATTCCATACTTTTGCCACAGAAGGGAACCTGAACAATCACATTGGAGTTCCATTAAGTATTTTATCCATCGACGACTCCTACGAAATTGCCATTATTGAAATGGGAGCGAACCATCAGAAAGAGATCGCCTTTCTTTGTGAAATTGCTCAACCAAGTCATGGATTAATCACCAATATCGGCAAAGCCCATTTGGAAGGGTTCGGTGGTATTGAAGGAGTAAAAAAGGGGAAGGGTGAACTTTATCAATTTTGTGCACATACCGGTGGTACCCTATTCCTTAATGGGGATGATCCGGTTTTAACAAAAATGAGTTCAACATATGGAATTGAACGCATCATTAAATATGGTTCAAATGCTGATTATTTCATCCGTGCAGGGATCAAAACATCCAGTCCTTACCTGGTTATTGCGTGGAAAAACAACAATAATGTTTCTTCTGAATTAACATTCACAGCAAATTCAAATTTACCCGGGATTTATAATTTTTATAATATTGTATCGGCCATCTGCATTGGCAGCTATTTTAAACTCAATCCTGAACAGATTAATGAGGGAATCCGTTCTTACTTACCACTTAATAACCGGTCTCAGATTTTAAAAACCGAACACAACACGATAATCTGTGATTTTTATAATGCCAATCCAAGTAGTATGCTGGTGGCCATTGAAAACTTAGATTCAATTGAATCAGCCTCCAAAGCAATGATTTTAGGAGATATGTTTGAACTTGGATCCGAGGCTGAAAAAGAGCACCAACTAATTCTTGAAAAAGCAATGGCTGTCAATTCCGAAAAAAAAATCTTTATTGGCGAGGAGTTTTACAAATTAAAAAAAGGGAAAACTGCAGAATTTTTCAAAACAGTTCAGGAGATTGAGCATTTTTTAAAAGATCATCCCATTAAGAACTCTACCATTTTAGTGAAGGGCTCCAGAGGAATGAGGCTTGAATCCTTATTGCCTTTTTTATAATTCCATCGTCATTAATCCCTAGGTATTGGATTTTTTTATCAACTTTTTTCTGTACTGCTGCAAGATCAGAATAATGGGTGCAAAAAGGATTGAAAAAATATAAAGTGAATGTCCGGCCTCAAATATTAGTATTAAAAAAAGGCAAAAAGCAATCATAAATAGTATAAAATAGATATAATAAGGACTTAGCAGAAATTTTTTAAATCCACTCATCTGGATGTTTTATTAATTCGGATTCCGGCATCCGTAACATGATTCAGGGGATTATCCCTCATGTTTTGTTCCAATTCAATGAGGTATTTCCCCTTTAGCCGAAATCTGTAATTTTCTTTAAATAAAATCTGGTAGCTGTAGATATTTCCGGAGCCGCTACCCAACCATTCGCCATCGGGCAGTGCCAGTTTGAATTCCTTTCGCTCCGTAGTTTTTTTGCCATCCGGTCCGATGATATGAATCAACAGAAAAATATTCGAATATTTATAATCTGAAGTATGACGTAGGTTGAGATACAGGTTATAGGGAATCTCCGTTGCATCGATAGTGAACGGAACTTTTACTTTCTCTGAATAAGCCCAATTATGCTTTTCGAGTTTTGTATTGACATCGAGAATAGCCTGCTGATCCTCACAGGAAGAAAGAAAGCCGACCAAAAAAACAAGAAATAAAAACGATAATTTACCCATTTTCATCCGTCTTATTCTTTGGGGTTTCCGGACCCGGGATTTTCACCGGAAGGCCTTTCACGATTATTATTCCTAAAATTTTTTCTTCGTTTATTTTTGCTCATGCCCTCAGGTCTGTCGGCCTGCTGACCCGCAGGTCGTGGTTGCTGATTTGGATTCTGAGGTTTTGGTACCCGCTGTGCGTTTTCCAGATTAGTTGCTGCAGCAGCCTGCGGGTTGCCTGAGCCTTTGGATTTATTTCTGTTCTTACGGTTATTTTTTTTGTTTTTTCCTCCCTTATTATCCAAACGCGTCAAACTATCCTGGCCAACCACATTTTGGTAGTCAAAAACCTTAGGCGCCTGGGGCTTGTTTTCTTCAAGAATCTCAACTTTCAAATATTCAGGTTTTATTCCCTCTTTATTTAATTTTTGAATTTCTTTTACCCTGGCAATATCTAAAGGAATCCAGTTTTCATCATTTGGATAACTAAACCACATCAATTTCTTAAATATGTCAGTTTTCTGGAGCCTTACCGTTCCGGTCATGGTCTCTAAGCGTTCCACATTGTCTGGAATATCTCTCAAGGCATCCATGTAGGTATCGAGTTCATAATTTAGACAACATTTCAACTTTCCACACTGCCCGGCAAGCTTCAGCGTATTTAAGGATAGATTCTGATATCTTGCTGCTGATGTAGAAACTGTTTTAAAATCCGTTAACCAGGTTGAACAACATAGTTCGCGGCCACAAGAACCTATGCCACCCAGGCGGCTGGCCTCCTGGCGCATTCCGATCTGGCGCATCTCAATCCGGATCCGGAAAGCCTCTGCCATCTTTTTAATCAACTCCCTGAAATCAACCCTGCCTTCGGCTGTATAATAAAAAGTTGCTTTCGTTCGGTCGCCCTGATAATCTACATCACTGAGCTTCATTGCCAGACCTAGTTCCTTGGCTAAAATCCTTGCTTTATGCATGGTTTCAAATTCCAAATCCTTAGAGATCTTCCATTTTTCAACATCTGAGGGGCTAGCTTTCCGATAGATCTTCTTGACCACATCTTCCGTCCGAACATGCCTCTTTTTTAGCTGCATTCGAACCAGCTCTCCGGTCAATGAAACATGCCCGATATCAAATCCTCCGGAGGTAGTTTCTACAGCTACCAGCTCCCCGGCTTCGAGGTATAAATTTTCTGTATTGACGAAGAATTCTTTTCGGGAGCCCTTGAATTTAACTTCTATAATGTTAAATGGTTTAAAATTGGAAGGCATATCCATATGCGACAACCAATCATAAACGTCTAATTTACTGCACCCATTGGTAAGGCATGAACCATTACTTTTGCATCCGGCAGGGGCACAGCCACCCGTTGAACAACTACCACATCCCATATCTATTTCAATATATATTGAGTCCCCGAAGGGAGCGTATTAAACTTTAAAATTTTTACGAACCGTAAAGATACATCTAAAAATAAAATTTTTGGATTTGCATTTCGTTCAATGTGATAATGAGCTTTATCGAGCTCATTTATCAAGGCCTCACATTTAGCATAATCCAGTTGCTTGCTGAAATTTTTAACAAAATCGAGTTCAGCTGAAGGTAAATGTACTAAGGATTCGGCACCCGACAAGATCATTATGCATTCGCGAACCAGCTGAATCCCATAATGCAGCATATTTTTCTGATTCTCCCTTCCGATTTTAGAAATGTCATCAACAAAATCAATTATCTGAGCCCCCTTGTCAGTAAATGTCATCCTCATCCAGTTGGTAAAGTTTCTGAAATTATCATGCTCCTCTTCCTTCAAAAGATTCAATGCGGTTTGTATATTTCCCTCACTCAAATAGGCTATTCTTGAAGCCTGAGCTTCTGAAAGGTCTTTATTTTCAATGAGAAAACGAACAATATCTTCATTTTTTAAAGCAGGAATTTTTACCAGCTGTGTCCTGGAAATAATGGTGTTCAAGATTTGATCCTGCTTTTGTGCCACCAAAATTATCATTGTTTTCTCAGCAGGTTCCTCCAGGGTTTTTAAGAGACGGTTTCCCTCATTTTTTAGATATTCGGGAAGCCAGATAATCATCGTTTTATATTCCGACTCAAAGGCTTTTAAGGATAAGCGATGTAAAATATTCAAACATTCAGCCTTATTGATATTGGGCTGCTTATTTTGAGCATCTAATCTAAACCGCCATTCATCGAGGCTAAAATACGGATTAGTCAAAACCAAATCCCGCCACTCTGCAAGGTCGGGCATCGAGTCTTCATTTTCTCCTCCTCTGAAAAATGGAAATGAAAAATGAAGATCCGGATGAATGAGCTTATTGTATTTTCTACAGGATGAACAAGTACCGCAACTATCATTCGGGGTTTTCTCAGTACAGGAAATAAATTGTGCATAGGCCAGTGCGAGTGCGAAACTACCGGAACCCTCCGGTCCAAGAAATAATTGCGCATGACTTACCCGATTCTCAATAACTGTTTGAATCAGTTGTTGCTTTATCTCTTCCTGACCAATTATTTCCTGAAACAGCATGGTGCAAAATAAGAAAAAATACCGTTTAGAACACAGTCAATTCAGTTGTTAAATTCTTGGAATGGCTGGATAAATCTGACCATCAAAACGGTTAATACATTTGGCCAAAACAAAGGGAACTCTAATTATCCTATATTTAAACCAAATTAAATTCAATATGCGCATTCTGGCTTTTGATTATGGTACCAAACGCATCGGTATTGCGGTTACTGATCCTTTACAGATCATTGCCAGCGGCCTGGATACCATACATCCTAAAGACATCATAGATTATTTAAAAAAATATCTTCAAGCTGAGGAGGTAGAACTTTTTGTAGTTGGTGAACCTAAACAAATGGATGGTAGCCCTTCCCGGTCAGCACCTCATATTAAAGGTTTTATATCCACGCTAAAAAAGCATTTTCCGAAAATTCCAGTTGAGCAAATTGACGAGCGTTTTACTTCTAAAATGGCTTCTGAAGTTGTGGCTCAAAGCGGACTAAAAAAATCTGCCAGGCAGGATAAGGCACGCCTTGATACCATTTCTGCCACCATCATTCTACAGACCTATCTACAAAAGAAAAGCCTCGCCTAGGTTTTCGTCCTTAATGGCAATAAGCAATTTCTTATCTTTAGGGCATGGAATTACTCAGCAATGAACTAAAAAATTACCTCGAAACCACCTGTGATCCGGAGACTAAACTGCTTAAACGAATAGACCGAGAAACGAATTTAAAAGTTTCAATGCCTCGTATGCTCTCGGGTCATTATCAAGGCAGGGTACTCAGCATGCTGAGCAAATTGCTTGGTCCAAGAAGAATTCTGGAAGTCGGAACTTTTACCGGATATGCTAGCTTATGCCTTGCAGAAGGTTTGAGCCCTGATGGAATTCTATACACCATCGATATCAATGCCGAACTGGAAGACATGGTACGTGCCAACTTTAGGGAATCAGCACTTGGCGCTAAGATTAATTATCTTGTTGGCAATGCAACTGAAATTATCCCAAACCTGGATGAAGTTTTTGACCTGGTTTTTATTGACGCTGACAAAAAAAATAATGAAACTTATTACAACTTATGTATCGATAAATTAAGATCCGGGGGATTAATTATTGTGGATAATGTTCTTTGGAGCGGGAAAGTACTTGAGAATATTAAGACAGATTCAAGTACTGCCTTAATTGGCAGTTTTAACGATTTCATAGCTTCGGATGAACGGGTTGAAAAATTGATTTTGCCGGTACGTGATGGATTATATATGATTAGAAAAAAATAATGTAAAATGCTAAAATTCAAAACCTTAAAATATTTACTCATCCTGATGCCGTCCATGGTGGTAGGCTTAAGTTCTTGCGGCATTTTGATGAAGAAGAATTCCCATCCCAAGACTCCAGAAACTAAACCGATTACTGTTACTCCCAATAAGCAAGTGGAAAAAGAGACTCCCTCGAAAAATCAGTTTCCGGAAGTTAAAAGTTTTACCGCAATTTCCTACATTGAACGCTTCAAACAAATTGCCATTCGCGAAATGAATAACTCCGGAATTCCGGCCAGCATCACTCTGGCACAAGGGATTTTAGAATCCGGCAATGGAAGCAGTGAGCTTGCCTTGCAAGGAAACAATCATTTTGGAATTAAGTGTACCCCGGATTGGAAAGGAAAAACAATGCTTAAGGATGACGATCAGAAAGATGATTGTTTCAGAGTCTATAAAACTCCCGAAGAATCCTTTAAGGATCATACTGAATTTCTGAAAAGGAAGCGCTATGCTCCATTGTTTGAACTGGATAAAAATGATTATCGTGGATGGGCTATTGGTTTAAAAAACGCAGGTTACGCCACTAACCCCCGCTATGCCGAATTACTGATTAGTCTGATCGAGCGCTATAATCTGAATCGTTTTGACCGATTGGAAACCGGGAATGAAAAAATAATTAGGGAAGACAAAGTACTTACCGAAATTGCAAAAAATATCCCTCTTGAAAAAAAAGAAGAAGCATCACAGGCCGGGGTAACTATGAAAATTCATGAAGTTAAATCTGGGGATACGATCGAATCCATTTCTAAGTTATATGCATTGAGCATTGACCAGATTAAATTACTTAACGGCCTAGAGGATATGAACCTGAAACCCGGTCAGCTCCTGGTGGTATCTAAATAAGTTTAAATCGTTAAAAGTATGCTTTATAAGGATTAAAACCTTAGTTTTAACATCTTGAAAAAGATAATATGCCTCTTTCTGCTACTCTTCTTTAACAGAAGCGAACTCCATGCACAAGACAGAACTGTGCAGGGAATCGTTTTTGATTTGAATAGTAAACAACGCCTGACACGGGTCTATATCTACAATACCCGAACCGGAGAGGGATTTTATAACACCACCAAAGGTGAATTTAAAACCATTGTCCACGATGGTGATGTTCTGGTTGCCGCACTTCAAGGCTATGGCGTAGACACGGTCAGTATTCGTTCAGAAAATACCGTGTTATTTTATCTAAAGAGGAACAGTATTCAATTACAGGAGGTGGTGGTTAGAGATTCTGTTAAATCCCCTGCCAACCAGCTGAAAGCGCGGCAAGAAGAATTTAATACTGCCTATAGTAAAGGCAGAGTGGGAGATATTTTTACTACCGGTGGAAGTAATGGTGGTGGTGGTGCCGGATTAAGCATCAATGCCCTTTACTCACTTTTAAGCCGGGAAGGAAGGAATGCAAGGTTGCTTCAAAAAATTATTGAAAGGGATTATCGAGATGCTATTATTGATTATCGATTTACAAATTCACTCATCAACCGGGTAACCGGATTAAACGGTGAACAGCTGAAAGATTTTAAACAGCAATATAAACCGGGATATTATTTTATCATAGAGGCAAATGATTATGATCTGATCGAATTTATCCGAAAATCATATGCCAACTATCTGGAAAATCCCGCCGCCTACCGCTTGCAGCCTTTGAAAGGCTACTAGTTTGAATTTAGGGATTCGGCTTCCCAAAATGAGACTTATATTAACCTGAGTTCGGTTTCTAGAAGATTAAAAAATATCGATTTAATGGATCTTACGATGCTCCGGACGCATATGATTTTTTTTGGAAAGCAATACCTCTGTGTTATCGCTTCCTGCAGCCCTTTCCTCCGGAGTAGTTCCGGCTTGAAACCGTGTTCTCTTTCAAATTATCAGCAGCCGGAAGCTACTTCCTCCGGCAAGGTTTAGTTTACCCGGAGCTGTTTTTCATCGTTACGGGCAATCCGGTAATGGAAGTACAGGCCCTGTGAAGGAAACCCGGGTGACAGCTCTATCTTTTTTGCCGTACTGAATTTTAGGATAAGGATTCCATTTTCAGAAAAAAAAATAGGGCAGAACACGGGACTGGAATAAGCCACAAGCAAAAGGCCCTGCTTTCCAAAAGCCAAGAAAAATAATCAGACTCCGGCATGATCTTATATCGATCTCAGGTTATTATTAGTGTCACATAATAGATTCTTGTCTATTTTTGAGCGGAAAATCATACCTGATACATGGAAAAGCGAAGCCTGAACAAGTGATACCTAGGGTTGTAATTTGAACTAGGTCTGATTTTACCCCCATGGCGACTAAGTCACATTTAAAATAAGGAAAAGCAAAAAAACATATCAAAAAGAGGGCTTTTTTGTTTTTATTTGTGTTATGCTTCTCAGATTTTTAACCTTTGTATATTTATTTATAGGATTTGCAAGAATAGCTCATGCTCAGAATTCTAATGCTGAGGCTGATACCAGTATTTTAAAACAATTAAAACAATATCCCCGTAAAAATACTCTCCCTGTACGTAGGCCGGTATTATTTCCTGAAACGGTAGTATTAGGTGCTGAATCTGATTTGGCTTTGAAAGTAAATTATTGGCGAAACCTCACTTCTTTTGGATTAAACATCAATCAGGCAGCATTTAGTGATAACTGGGGCGCGGGTGGGGTGAACTCACTATCATTGGGTGGACAATTTTCATACAAGACCGACTACAATAAAGAGGGTAAAAACTTGGCGTCCGAGCTCATCCTTCAATATGGTACGCTAAACAATAAGGGTCAACTCGCCAGAAAAACAATTGACCGAATTTTCCTGGACAATAAAGTTGCCTTAAAACTGTCTAAAAGCTGGTATTTCTTCGGTTCGCTCAACTTTGAGTCGCAATTCGATTTAGGTTTCAGCTTTTCCAGAGACGCCCAGGGTAATGAAAAGCGAACTCTACTTTCGAAATTTATGGCACCGGGCTATCTGACACAATCTTTTGGATTTGAATACAAGCCGGCCAAGCACTTTTTTCTTCGTATCGGTACCGGAACTGCCCGCCAAACTTTTGTACTAGATAAGGACCTTTATCTGACTAACCCAAAGAATTTTGGTGTTATACCCGGTAAGACCTTCAGAAATGAGCTCGCATTTCAATTGGTTAGCTCCTATGATAAGGATATAGCAAAAAACTTAAATCTCAAAAGCCGCTATAGCGTTTTTGCCAACTACGAAACATTGTCAAGAATTGATAACAGGCTTGATCTGACTTTAACGGCAAGTGTAAATCGTCTGATTAATGTCTCTCTTGCAGGAATTATCCTGTATGATGATGATATGGCAAGTAAAATTCAGGCAAGTCAGGCTATGGCCTTCGGACTGGTCTATAAATTGGCGAACTAACTTGTTTGGATAAGCTGATTGAATCGATAAGAAGAAAGGCTGAAGAATGTCCATAAAATTTTTCAGGATAGGTCAGTACCTCCTTTCAACAGAAAATTAAAATAATCTGAATTAAGATTTCCCCGTAATTTCTTGTTCCGACCAGATACATTTGAGAAACTCTATTTGGAATCCTACCTTTGTGACTGTTAAAAGCGGAAAAATAAAATGTTTGAAAATTTACAGGATAAACTCGACAGGGCGTTTAAGGTTCTTAAGGGTCAGGGTAATATAACAGAAATCAACGTGGCTGAAACCATGAAAGAGATACGCAAAGCTCTTCTGGATGCCGATGTTAACTATAAAACTGCAAAAGCTTTTACTGATGAAGTAAAAGAAAAAGCCCTCGGACTGAATGTGCTGACTTCCATTTCCCCGGGACAGCTCTTAACCAAGCTTATGAATGATGAGCTGGCTGCCCTCATGGGTGGTACGGCTGAGGAATTAAATATTTCTGCAAATCCTACCATCATTCTTATCGCCGGATTGAATGGTGCCGGAAAAACTACTTTTTCAGGTAAACTTGCCAATTATCTGGTCACCAAAAAGAATAAAAAACCTTTATTGGTAGCCGGTGACGTCTACCGTCCGGCGGCGATCGACCAACTGGAAGTACTCGGCGGACAGATTGGGGTCCCGGTATTTACGGACCGTGAATCCAAAGATCCGGTTGGCATTGCCAAGTCTGCGATAGCGGAAGCAAAAAAGAACGGACAAAATGTAGTGATCATCGATACCGCCGGTCGACTGGCAATTGATGAGGGTTTGATGAAAGAAATTGCCGAAGTAAAGGCACAAACCAATCCGCATGAAATCCTGTTTGTGGTCGATTCCATGACCGGTCAGGATGCTGTAAACACCGCAAAAGCCTTTAACGACCGCCTTGACTTTACCGGAGTAGTGCTGACTAAATTAGATGGTGATACCCGTGGTGGTGCTGCGCTTTCAATTAAATCAGTTGTAAACAAACCCATCAAATTTATTGGTACCGGTGAGAAAATGGAAGCCCTGGATGTTTTCTATCCAGACAGGATGGCCAGCCGTATTCTCGGGATGGGTGATGTGGTTTCTCTTGTTGAACGGGCACAAATGCAGTTTGATGAGAAAGAAGCTGCCGAACTTCAGAAAAAGATTCGCAAGAATAAATTTGATTTCAATGACTTCCTAAGTCAGATTCAGCAGATCAAGAAAATGGGCAATATGAAGGATCTGATGGGTATGATTCCGGGTGTTGGAAAAGCGATTAAGGATGTGGATATTGATGATAATGCCTTTACACCAATTGAAGCCATCATCCGCTCCATGACTCCTTTTGAGCGGGAAAACCCTGATTCAATCAATCAAAATCGCCGTACCCGGATTGCCAAAGGTTCGGGTACCAATATCACCGAAGTAAACAAGCTGATCAAGCAGTTTGAGGATATGCGTAAGGTGATGAAACAATTCTCCAACCCTGCTGCAGCGGCTAAGATGATGAAGGGCATGCCTAAAATGCCGTTTGGGAAGTAGGGCTTGGTGATGGATTGCTTGGTGATAGATGTGGTTGGTGTTATCACCATACCGGTTTCCCTCTGGTTGGTGTTATCACCATACCAGTTTAAGCCCTCGTGATAAAAATACCGTTCCCTCATTCCTTCCCACCTTTTACTAAACCTTAAGCCCAATCCGTGAAATGGTTCCATAATTTAGGTAACCATGCCATCAAAAACCTTTGGAGGTGCTGTTTTTGGAATTGAAGCGATCACCATAACTATTGAGGTTAATATTAGCGGCGGTCTCAACTATTTCGTTGTAGGTCTGCCCGACAATGCAGTAAAAGAGAGTATGCTGCGGATAGAAAGCGCCCTGAATAATTCGGTCTTTCATATGCCCAGGCAAAGGATTATCGTCAATCTTGCCCCTGCTGATATTCGGAAAGAAGGTTCTGCCTATGATCTGCCTATTGCGATTGGTATTTTGGATGCTTCCGGACAGATTTTCAGCACAAAACTGGATAAATACCTGATTCTGGGTGAGCTTTCTCTTGATGGAGGTATCTAGGCAATTAAGGGAGCCCTTCCAATTGCTATTCAGGGTAAACGGGATGGATTCAAAGGAATGCTACTGCCAAAAGAAAATGCCCGGGAAGCTGCTATTGTTGATGATTTTGAAGTTTATGGAGTAAGCCAGCTGTCGGAGGTAATCGGATTTTTTGATAACAGCCTTGAACTGCAAAGAACCATAGTCAATACCAGGGAAGAGTTTAAATACAATATCAATAATTATGACAGCGATTTCTCTGATGTCAGGGGACAGGAAAATATCAAACGAGCACTGGAAATTGCTGCTTCAGGAGGACATAATTTGATCCTGATCGGTCCGCTGGGAGCCGGCAAAACCATGCTCGCCAAACGACTGCCCACTATCCTGCCTCCTCTGGATCTGTATGAAGCCCTCGATACCACTAAGATCCATTCAGTTGCCGGAAAGCTATCCGCATCCGATTCTCTGATGACTGTCAGGCCATTCCGTTCTCCGCATCATACAATTAGCGATGTTGCCCTGGTTGGAGGTGGCACTAATCCCCAGCCCGGAGAAATCTCACTCGCCCACAACGGCGTACTATTTCTGGATGAGCTGCCCGAATTCAAACGAACAGTACTGGAAGTGATGCGACAACCCCTGGAAGAACGGAGGGTAACGATCTCAAGAGCTAAGCTAAGCGTGAATTACCCTGCAAGTTTTATGCTGGTGGCTTCTATGAATCCCTGTCCTTGCGGTTTTTACAATCACCCCGAAAAGGAATGCATCTGCGCACCGGGTGTGGTTCAAAAATATTTAAGCAAGATCTCTGGACCGCTGCTGGATCTAATCGATCTGCATGTGGAAGTCACGCCGGTAAATTTCAATGAACTCTCTTCAGAGAGGCTTAGTGAAAAAAGCGAATCTATCCGCGAACGAGTTACAGAAGCCAGAAACATCCAGATCAAACGATTTCAAGAAAAAGCAGATGTGTTTTGCAACGCCCAAATGAGTCCGAATATGGTCAGAAATATTTGCAGGATCAATGAAAGCGGACAGGTATTATTGAAACAGGCGATGGAAAAACTGGGTCTTTCTGCCAGAGCCTATGACCGCATCCTAAAAGTTTCAAGAACCATTGCCGACCTGGCCGGTAGTGAGGAGATTCAACTGGAGCATCTGGCTGAAGCAATACATTACAGGAGTTTGGACCAGGAAGGATGGGCGGGGTGATACACTGGTTTGAGGTTATGGTATCGCAAAATGCGATATCACAGATGCAAGCACTAAATGTCATCAATTTAAGAGTCCGCATAGGATATTTGGTCTAAAATTTAAGTGTTGGAGATTCAGGAGATTCCCACTTTCGTGGGAATGACAACTCAGTAAGGAGGAGGGAGATTCCAGCCTCCGCTGGAATCGAAATTGGGAAACTTCCCATAATTGAAGAAGCTGAAAATTCGGGAATTGAAAATTGGGATATAATGGAATATTTTTTTTATGCTAAAAAATATCTATCCTAAATTTTTTAAGTAGGTTTTACAAAAAATATTCGCAGAAGACCATACTATCAAAAACGAATGCTTTATAATGAATTAATGAGCTAAGACAATTGATTCAAACTGGTTTGGTATAATTAAGTGAACTTAGCAGTCGAAAGAGAAAAATAATCTAATTCTAAAGCTTAACCCTAAATGGTATGAGCTTGTAACGAATTGGTGATTTAAAAGTATTCGGTACCCTAAACCGATTCCAGCGGCGGCTGGAATCTCCTTAACCTAACCAACCTATGCCATTCCCACGAAAGTGGGAACCTCCAAAACATTAAATATTAAGTTTGAACGTTTATTAGCCGGAGCCCTACCTAATGCATGTACTGAAATGCAATTTGTATGATTTCTATGTTGTTAAAAAAACACAACGCTATTGCATTTACCAAATATTAGTATTTACTTTGTAAATCAAAGTACTTTTAAATGGAAGAAAAAGATATACATTCTGAACTGGCTTCGATCAGATCGCTAATGGAACGCTCATCCAAATTCCTTTCGCTCAGCGGATTATCAGGAGTTTTGGCTGGCATTTATGCGCTGATTGGTGCATTCATCGGATATAGAATAGTTCACGCGAAGTATACTAATCTTATAGTGACCGACTCCTATCCAGGAAATTCCCAGATTTACCATCAGCTGATATGGATTGCAGCGATCATCCTAATACTCTCCGTTCTAACTGGTATCTTGCTGTCAATCCGCCAGGCTAAAAAACAAGGCGAAAAGTACTGGAATCCGGTAAGCAGACGTTTGATCAGTAGCATGGCCTTTCCTTTATTTAGCGGCGGACTCTTTATACTAGTTCTATTATTTCGAGAGGAGTATGAACTGATAATATCCGCCTCCCTGATCTTTTATGGATTGTCTTTAATATCCGCAAGCCAGTATACATTCTCAGATGTGAAGTGGCTTGGTATCTGCCAGATTATTTTGGGGTTAATGGCGACTCTGATTCCGGCATCCGGACTCTTATTCTGGGTAATTGGATTTGGCCTCCTGCATATTATTTATGGTACCCTCATGCATTTTAAATATAACCGGTGAAGACATCCCTGGAACAATTTGATAAAGCTTTTGAAAATCGGATACGCCTGCAGATCATGAGTGTACTGCTCGCCAATGAGCATTATGATTTTAATTCCCTCAAAGATTTATTGGAATTAACTGACGGGAATCTTGCATCTCATATCAAAGCGCTTGAAAAAGAAGAATATGTAAAGGTGACTAAAACCTTTATCGGTAAGAAACCCAATACCCAATACTCGATCTCTGAAAAAGGTCGTAAAGCCTTTATTCAACATCTTGAAGCTCTTGAAAACTTAATTAATCAGCAGAGGATCTGATAGCTGTAGACTTTAATTCAAATGGGCGATGAATCAGCAAAGTGTAACTAATTTTAGGATACTAATCAATCCAAAACCAATCATTTATGAAGCTTTGGAAACCCATGTACTCAAACCATTAACCCAATCAGGAAAATAAATCTAAATTTGCTAAGCCTGAAAAACTTAAAAGGTAAAATCAAGATTTATCAAAACTTTTATTCTCAAATCGAATCATTGCGGGATGTATTATAAATATTTTCTAACTCTACTTCTTTTCATCGGTATACATCATGCTGCAAATGCAAATTTTGTTTTTAATCCCAATTCAATAGAAGCCTTTCATGCCCTATTTGATTTGCGCTTTAATGATGCCAAAAAAATCATCCGTGAAGAGAAACTGAATAATCCGCAAAACGGCATTCCGGTACTACTTGAAAATTATTTGGATTATTTATTCCTGCTCACTTCAGAAAATGCCAGTGAATTTGAAAAGTTTAAGAACAGAAAATCCGGAAGAATCGATGCAATCAAAAAAAATGATAAAAATTCACCCTATTACCTGTTTGCTCAGGCCGAGATTTACCTTCAATCCGGAATGATTAAAGCTAAATTCGGTGAGTATATGTCTTCTAATTATGATTTTAAAAAGGCTAAAGACTTATTAAAAGAAAATAATGAGAAGTATAAGGACTTTTTGCCCAATCAAAAAAGCCTGGGATTGATTGAGGTAATCTTTGGAGCTATCCCAGCCAATATGAAGGGGATTGCCAGTGTATTGGGAATTGAGGGAAACATAACGAAGGGAACCAGACAATTGGAAAGATTCAGACTGCAGCTTACCAATAGTAAGTTCAACTATTATAAGGATGAAATTGTGTTTTTGCTTTGTTTTACAAATTTAGATGTGATTCAGGCAAGGAATAGTTATAGCTACCTGACACCACTCCTAAATGGCATGAATGAAAAAAGTCTCCTCAAAACCTATTTACAGGCTTACACTGCTTTTAGAACCGGGCATGCCGATGCTGCAATTAAATTCATTGAAGCAGCACCCATAGGAAGTCAGTACGCCGAACTACCACTTATGAATTACCTGATGGGTAATGCTAAACTTTGCCGGATGGATTCGGATGCAAACCTTTACCTCAATAAGTTTGTAAACGAAACGCTCAGTACCAATTATATCAAGGATACCTACTTAAGGCTTGCATTTTATTACCTGATAAGAAATAATATTTCACAGTACAATTATTACCTAAACTTAGTGAGGACTAAAGGTTCAGTGATTAATGAAAAAGATAAACAGGCCTTGAAAGAAGCAAATGACCTCAAGCCTAATTTAGTTTTATTGAAAGCAAGACTCTATTTTGATGGCGGCGGTTATAGCCATGCACTGGGGCAATTAAAATCAATTCAGATAAATGAATTAAAAAGTCAGAAGGATAAACTGGAATACCACTACCGTTTTGCCCGAACCTATGATATGATGAACAATTTTGAAGATGCCCTATGGTATTATCAGCGTACCATTAATCTGGGAAAAAGTCAAGGTTATTACTTTGCAGCCTATTCAGCCTTGAAGTCAGGAAATATTTACGAACACCTCAAAGACCATAAAAAAGCGGCTGAATATTATCATATGGCCCTTGGGATGAAAAATCATGAATATCAAATTGGTATCGATACTCAGGCAAAAGAGGGCTTAAGAAGAATCAACGAATGAGCGCCTATAATTGAATTTTTATACTCGCCAATTATCTTTAATTTAAAAATTACGTTTGATTTTATACTTTTACCTTATCGGCTATCATTAGCTTTTAGAAAGAGGGATTACTATTCAATTATATGCTTAAAATGCCGGAAAAAAAGATACTGATTACCGGAGCAAGCAGGGGACTGGGCCTGGCCATCTCCAATGCCTTAGCGAAAGAATACTCCTTGGTCTTACATGCCACAAAAAAAGAAAGTTTTACCAATGTCGATCCTAAACATCATTTGTTATGTGCCGACCTCAGTAATCCGGAAGAACTCCATGATTTCTGTAAACGTCTGAAAAAAGAACATGGAGATACTCTTTATGGAGTAATCAACAATGCAGGTATTACCTACGATAAATCCCTTATTTATCAGCCGGAGAATGAAATAGACAAACTGCTTCAAGTAAATTTGAAAGCCCCAATCATGATCTGTAAGGCTGTAATGAAGCAATTCCTGATCAACAAACGCGGTGTAATTATCAATGTGAGTTCATGTGTTGGTGAAACAGGTAATGCCTTTCAGGCGGTTTATTCGGCTAGTAAGGCAGGTTTAGCAGCACTTTCCAAATCGCTCGCCCGCGAAGTTTCTGCCCTAAGTGAAGAACATGCCATCAGGATATTAAGCATATCACCGGGTTTTATTGAAACAGAAATGACCGATACGGTACCCGATAAATTTAGACAGGAATATTTAAAGGCCATTCCTGCTAACCGATTTGGTCAGGTCAATGAGGTTGCCGATGTGGTTGCCTTCCTCTTGTCGGATAAAGCATCGTACATTAATGGAACTAACATCAATATAAATGGTGGGATATTATGAAAATGGCCGACACATAGAAAGCCTGTGTTCAATACATCCGAGAGAAATTCTCATTGCCTACGGTCCTAAAAAACTGCTTGTTGATCAATATCATTGGCACTCCCCCAATAAAGGCATTGTTGCAAGTTACACGCCTAAAGATTATGATGTAGAAGACCATTTTGGCATTTTTCGAGGTGTTGACCAAATCGAGTCATTTGTTCAGGCTACTGCTGCCTCTTTATCCATGTTCCTGATCTGTCAGAAAAATGCTTGTGCACCCGAAGATTTAAAGGAAAAATCTGTCCCAAGCTTTATCAGTGTTGGGAATGTAAACTTTATGGGCGCACTTGAAAAGGGAGATACTTATGTTATGCTGGGTAAAATAACATTTTATAAATTTAAACAAATGGTTTGCGATGGGAGGATTTACCAATGTCCACCCGGATTGGACCTTGACGATTATTTTAAAGATTTTAATGAAGAACGTTTATTCAAATATGATTTGTCTCCTGATTTTAAACTTATATCCGATTTATACGATATAACCGGAAGAGAAATTGAAATAGAGTATTTTAGAGCAGCAAAAAAAAAGTAAAAATAAATGGAAAGACAAGAAATTATTGACGGTTTGATAGAAGTACTGAAAACGGTGAGAGTGATAGATCCCGAAAAATTGGTTGGTGTAACAGAAGAAACCGATTTTTTAGCTGATATGAGTGTGCCCTCCTCTCAAATGATTGCCATAGTCGCAAAAGTTGAGCAAAAATTTGGTATTGAGTTTGAAGACGATGATATTGATGATTTAGGCTTAACTGTAAAAGATGTGGTTGATCTCATTTTAAAAGTAAAAGCACGTGGTTAATATTCCGGGCAGAAAGGTGGCTGTGGTGGGTATGGGCGGAGCATTCCCTACTTGCAAAGATCTTTCAGAGTTCAGTAGGAAGTTATTTGCAAATCAGAGCCTGATCCGCACCTTCGATGATGCCATGGCGTATGAGAAGCAGTTCAGGTCTACCGTATCGGGTTTTATTACCGAGTCGGAGATGGACCTGGAAGTAATTTGGGATCCAATGGAAGGTATTTATCCGGAGACCTATGTGGATAAATTGAACCGGATTCCGGATACAAATCTGGCTACTTCAGACGTTGGCAGTATCTGGTCAATGATTGCAGCACAGAATGCCATAAAAATGGCCGGCTGGTCAACAGACCTGGTCCAGTCAGAACGAACCGGTGTTGTCATAGGTTCCGGAGGATCAGCTAATCTAATTCTCAGAAATGGCTGGCACAATTTTTATGTTTTTGGCAGAAAAACACGGCATTCAGGCGGTCATACGGTCGACCGAACCATGACCTACCGCGAAGCGGCCAATGTATCGGTTCTTATAAAAAATAAAGGGGTATGCGAGACCATAAGCTCTGCCTGTGCCACCGGGCTCGGTAATATTGGCTATGCTTATCGTCTAATCAAGTATGGCTTACAAGATCGTGCCATCACAGGCGGAGTAGAAAGCACATCACTTGAAACCTTTATTGGTTTTGATGGAATGATGGTTTTGAGCCGTGGTTTTAGTCCTGAGGAAAGCTCACGCCCATTTGATATGGCCAGAAATGGGTTTGTATGTTCATTTGGTGCTGGTATTGTAGCCCTTGAAGAATATGAGCAAGCAGTATCCCGAGGTGCCAACATTTTAGGGGTGATTGACGAATATTTTAACAATTCAGACGGCGATGGAGATATGTTTTATCCATCATTTGCCGGACAACAACGGTTATGGAAAGGTCTGTTGGCCGGTTCAAATGAAAAACCCGATGTGGTGAAAGTACATGGAACCTCTACCCCATCAGGGGATGCCATTGAATTATTAAGTGTGGTTGATGCACTGGGTGAAGAAGGTTATCACCTATCTGCCCCAAAATCCCAATTTGGACACATGCTGGGCGGTGCCGGCGCTGTAGAATTTATTGCTGCTTTGCTGATGCTTGCGGAACAGAAGGTATTACCCTGCTTAAATTCTCCTAACCTCAACCCTGAATTAGAAACTTTCCAGAAAAACCCGGATTGGAATGGACCCCTAAAGCCTTTGGCTGCTTATCGTCACTTGCTTCCACAAAAAAGTTTTTCAAAACCAATCCATAGTATTGTTTGCCTTAATTATGGGTTTGGTGGCACCAATAGTGCTTTAAAATTATCAAGATATGATAAATAATAACGGTAAAGTTGCGGCAATTTTTGGCGTCAGGAATGAAGAATCCATTGCCTATGATATTGCTTTAAAACTGCATCAGTCGGGTTGTAAAATTGCCTTGAGCTATGTTGACGACACGCGTGATGAAGTGCTTTACCTGCTTGAAAAACTAGGCCTTGATACCGAACTTGCCATGCAGGTTGATGTTAGGGATGAAGCCCAAATCAGTAGTTTTTTGAATGCAGTACATGATTCCCTTGGGCCTATAGATTACATTTTGCATGGGGTTGCCTTTGCCAACAACAAGGTATTGTGTTCAAACTTTATCGGAAGTAAAGAACCCACTCCTGCATACATCGATATCCCTTTCGAGGATCTGATGGATTCCTTTAATATCAGTGCCTATTCGCTGTTAAGAATCGCGCGGGTAGCCGAAAGTTTGCTGCAGAAAAATGCATCCATCCTAACCCTTACCTATAACGCGGCTAACCGAGTTATTCCTCAATATGGAGGAATGGCCATCAATAAAGCGGCCCTTGAAAATATCATGCTTTACCTGGCAAGTTACTTCCGAAATAAGCAGGTTCGTGTTAACGCCATTTCTGCCGGATTGGTAATGACTACTTCCTCAGGCGGAATCAATGGTGTACGAAAAATGCGTAAATTAGGAAAATACACGGCTCCATTGGGAAATATTGATGTCGGTGATGTAGGGGATGCCGCCCTTTACTATTTCTCTGACCTTTCAAAAAAAGTAAGCGGAAATATTCATTTTGTCGATGGTGGATTTAATATTATGGGCGTACCTGTTGTAGATGAAGAATGAGTTGGAAATATCCGTAAGTGAAATAATTGCTCAGCGCACATTTGCTGTAGGAAATGATTTGGTACACATAGAAAATTTTAAACTTTCGCTGAACAAGCTCTTCAAAAACAAGGTCTATACGCCAAATGAGATCGCCTATTGCGAGAGCTTCAGTGATTCATTACAACGCTATGCCTCAACCTGGGCGGCTAAGGAGGCTGTTTATAAAGCCATCAAACAACTAGATCCAACACCTCTGGGATGGAAAAAAATAGAAATCAGCAGAGCAAAAAAAGCAGGAGTACCGACGGTGGTTTTACCGGCTCATCTCAGTAAATATGAACTGAGCCTCACCATATCGCACGATGCAGAATATACCTGGGCGCTGGCATTAATTCATGCAATAGTTTAATCCATTGACCTCACATTTTTATCATTCAGATTTTGTGGATCTCCATTATTATAAATATGGAGCAGGCGAAGCGCATATGCTGTGTTTTCATGGTTTTGGCATGCATGGAAAACAGTTTCGGGAATTAGAGCCTGAATTAGGAAATAAATATACCTTTTGGGGCTTCGACCTGTTTTTTCATAAAGCGACAAAACTTAAGGATCAAAGTCTGGCAAGTGTAAAAATAGGATTAACAAAAAAAGATTTGGCCAATCTTATTGCGGACTTTTGTAAGGTGCAAAACATCAATCGCTTTTCGGTGATTGGCTACTCCATGGGCACGTACTATGCTACCACCATTGCGGAAGAACTTCCCGAAATGATCAATGAATATATCCTTGCGGCGCCATCATCCATCAAGCCGGGTAAGATTCTTAGTTTCTTCAGCAGAAATAAAATCGGAAATAAAATCATGGAGAGCCTGTCTTTAGGAAGTAATAATGGGACGGTTAATTTATTAAATATCTTAAAAAGAACACGGTTTATTGATGACGTGGGCTATAGGATTATTTTAAATGAAATTGAAACCCCTGAATTAAGGTTTAATTTATATGCCAGCCTGACTTACTTACGCTTTTTAATAACGGATGAAACAAAACTCATTCAGGTATTAAATAACCACCCTATTCGAAGTATCTTTATTTTTGGCCTCCGAGATAAATCATATCCCCCAAGTATTGGCAAAACTTTTTTACCACGGATAAAAAAGGCCGAAGTAGTGCAATTAAATGAAGGACATGAAATGATTAACCAAGGTTTTGCGAAAGTTTTAAGAGATTTGCTATTATGATCATTACATCAAAACCATTGTCGCTATTCTGGTTGAAAATCGGAGGTTATTTGGTTTCGAAATTTTTTGAGATCGTGTACTTTAATAAATTGATCATCAAACCCGTTGAAATAAAAGCCGATCATTCTTACCTACTATCCATGAATCACTTCAGTTTCGGCGACGGCTTTTTTGGTTTTTATTTGGCCTATCAGGTGCTTATCAAACAGGATAAAATGAAAAGGCTCTATATCATGTCTTTAAAAAAGCAAATGGACAAGAAGTGGTGGCTCAGGCACCTGGGCTCCTTTTCTATTGATCCCGGAAAATATTCTGTAAAAGAAAGCCTGGCCTATGCGGCAGAACTATTGAATAAGCCGGGTAATTTATTGCTGTTTTTCCCTCAGGGGAATCTCGAAAGCTGTCATATCAGGACAATGCAATTTCAGGACGGCATTGCAAAAATCCTCCCACAAGTGAAAGGCAAGTGTCAACTTTTATGGAGTAGCAACATTATCGAGTATTTTGAAAGCATTAAGCCTTCCATCTATTTTAATATGTTGGATTGTGGTACAGCCGAAAATTTTGATTTTGAACAGTTTATACAAGAGGTAAATCTGTATCATAAGGAGTCACTCCAAAAGAACATTCGGTATACTCAGGAAGATCAATAAAAGTCGGTCTCAGGCATTTATTTTTAAATTGTTTGCAAATCTAACAGTAACCCTATTACGTATCTTTAACAAAATTATAAAATGAACCCTTATCAAAAAATGATACCCGCATTGTCACTAATTCTGATATTATTTTCCTGTGATGCCATCTCCCAGAAAAAATCAGATGTCAGAAAAGTGAAACTCATCGCGCCCCAAGGCAAAGCCATTACTGCCTTTGCCGAAGGCTGTTTCTGGTGTTCTGAGCATATTTTTGAGGCTGTTGTAGGGGTAGATTCAGCCGTTTCAGGATATGCAGGAGGAAATGTGCCAAACCCTACCTATGATCTGGTCAATACTGAAACCACCGGGCATGCCGAAACTGTACTGGTCTATTATAACCCTAAAATCATTTCCTTTGCAGAATTATGCAGGGTATTTTTTGCTTCACACGACCCAACCACCCCAAATCAGCAGGGACCAGACAGGGGTTCATCCTACCGTTCCATATTATTTTACACCGGCGCCACAGAAAAAGCGATTGCAGAGCAGGCTGTTAAAGAGGCGACCAAATCAGGCCAATTCAAAAAACCTATCGTAACTGAGTTGAAGCCGCTTACCGAATTCTACCGTGCAGAGGGCTATCATCAAGATTATATCGAACACAATCCAAATCAGGGATATGTCAGGGCGGTTTCGATTCCTCGATTTAAGCTGTTTAAGAAGACGTATAAGGGACGCTTAAAGTAATAGTATAGAAGGAATTCTCTTGGCTAAAAGCTAAAAGCTAAAGAAAAATTTGTTCTTCACCGAAAAATCTATTTGCTAATTATCTCATTATCAAATTTGCTAATTCAATAGACAAATTGACAAATCGTCTAATTGACAAATCGATTTTCTACCTTTACTAAATGGATTATCAGGTATACCACTTGCAGAATGGAATACGCGTTCTGCATAAACCAAGCCCTTCAAATATTTCGCATTCCTGTATTATTATCAATGCGGGTTCGCGCGATGAAAGCCCCGGCAAAGATGGCCTCGCACACTTCATTGAACACCTGCTTTTTAAACAGACCGAAAAAAGAAATACCAGCCAGATCCTTAACCGCCTCGAATTAGTTGGAGGTGATCTCAATGCATATACCACAAAAGAATACACCTGTATCCATGCTTCCTTTTTAAAACCCCACCTGGAACGATCGTTAAACCTGTTTGAGGATATCGTATTTCATTCCGTTTTTCCTAAAGAGGAAATGAAAAAGGAAAAGGAAGTTATTCTGGATGAGATATCTTCTTACCAAGATCAACCGGATGAGGCTATTAATGATGATTTTGAAGATCTGCTTTTTGAAGGAGACCCCCTGGGTCGTAGTATTTTGGGTACTCCGACAACCGTACAAAGTTTTACAAAAAGGGATATTGTCGATTTCCATCAGGCTAACTACCGCACGGATGAGATCGTGATAGGAATCTGTGGAGATTATGATTTTAAAAAAATTATCAGGCTCAGCAATAAGCTTTTCGGCGAAATTCTGCCAAATTTACCTCAAAGAACCAGGGAAAAAATCGAAGCTTATTCACCAAAAAATCTGGTTTTCACTAAACCCATCAATCAGACGCACTGTGTGATTGGCAACCGGGCCTATTCCATGCACCACAAGCATAAAACCGCATTTCTTCTACTTAATAATCTGCTTGGGGGTACTGGTATGAGTTCGAGGTTGAACCTCGAAATCCGCGAAAAATATGGTATCGCCTACACTATTGAATCAAATTATACCCCAATGAGTGATACCGGTATCTTCTCCATCTATTTTGGTACAGATTCCGAAAAAACTGAAAAAACTCTTAAACTCGTAGAAAAAGAACTGAAAAAACTCAGAGAACAAAAACTTGGTCCGGTACAATTGAGACAATCAAAAGATAAATTTATCGGACAAATTGCACTGGGTGAAGAAAATAGAATGGGATTGCTTATTTCTATGAGTAAAAGTCTGCTTGATTATTCGCGCGTTGATTCGCTCGAAGAAATATTTAGTAAAATAAATGCTGTGTCTGATTCACAAGTGCTCGAAATTGCCAATGAAATGTTCCATCCAAACCTAATGTCTACTCTGATATTTAATCCAAAGGATGCTTATCCTCCATTAAGCCACCATTAAAATGGTTGATTTCCGGCCTAAAAAAACTCTTTTAAAAAATTAAGATTCTCAAACTATGAAGTCCGCCAGATTATTTGATCATATCCAAATTGATGGGTACTCTGCAACACCTAAATATCTTCAGTTAACCAATTCGATAAAAGATGCGATCATCGTCGGTAAAATTAAAAAAGATGAGTTGCTTCCTTCCATCAATGAATTAAGTTGCCTCCTGGAAATTTCAAGAGATACTGCAGAAAAAGGTTACAAGCACCTGAAAAGTCTCGGTATAGTAAATTCTGTTCCCGGAAAAGGATATTATATCAGCAAGGTTGATTTCAGGCAAAGGCTTCGTATCTTTCTGTTATTCAACAAATTAAGTGCCCATAAGAAAATTGTTTATGATGCATTTGCAGCTGCACTTGGAGAACAGGTTACCATTGACTTTTATATTTATAACAACGACTTCGCCCTGTTCAAAAAATTGCTTGAAAATAAAAAAGAAGACTATTCACATTATGTAATCATTCCTCATTTCATTGAAGGCGGGGAAGAGTCTTACCGATTAATTAATGAAATCCCAAAAGATAAACTGGTCCTTCTGGATAAACTCTTACCCGGTGTGGAAGGTAAATATGCTGCCGTTTATGAAAACTTCGAAAAGGATATTTACCAGGCACTGGAACAGGCAAGGGTTCAGCTGGGAAAATACCACACACTGAAAATCATTTTCCCGGATAAAAGCTATTTCCCATATGAAATAATCAAAGGCTTTAACCGTTTCTGCCAGCAATATGCTTTTTCACATAAAATTGTAAATGATATCAGCACTGAACCCATTCAGGAAGGTGAAGTATTCATCAATCTGATGGAGGCAGATCTGGTAACGCTGATTCAGCGGATCATCTCCTTAAGACTAAAAGTTGGAGAACAGGTTGGAGTCATATCCTATAATGAAACCCCACTCAAGAAAGTCATTCTCAACGGAATCACAACCATCTCAACTGATTTTTCAAAAATGGGTGAATTGGCAGCTCAAATAATACTGAACCATTCGCAGAATCATGCTGAAGTTCCCTTCCATCTCACCCTAAGGCCATCGCTTTAGAATATTATAGCCTTTCAAAATAATTGTCTTATCTTAAACGAGAACTCGGTATAATATTTAAAAAGCACATAGAAACATAACAAATTATAGTCTAAAGCTTCATTTTAGACTCAGATAGCCTTGAAGCTTCGCTCCAATTTATGTGATTTACAATCTATGTGCCCTTGAAAGCTTAAAATAAGTGAATCTATGTCGTTAGATAGGTATGCATCGAACTCGCTTTATCATATAATCGCTATTCGGGTTGGCATGACAGTGCATGACAGCCGGATACTAAATGTTGAATAATTTTAAATAAATTCAAAATGCTATAATCCCGATTTATGCAAATAATTTTAGGTGTTTTTTTTCATTTAATAGGAGGAGCTGCATCCGGTAGCTTTTACCTGCCTTTCAAGAAAGTCAAAGGCTGGGCATGGGAAAGTTATTGGATAATTGGAGGCCTTTTTTCATGGCTTATCGTACCGCCGCTTGCGGCTCACCTCACCATTCCGGCATTTGCTGAAATTATCAGCAGTACCGATCATTCCATTCTTAAAGTGACCTTCATCATGGGTTTGTTATGGGGAATTGGAGGCCTAACCTACGGACTTGGAGTTCGTTATCTTGGAATGTCGCTCGGTAACTCTGTTGTTTTAGGTTTTTGCTCAGCCTTAGGATCCTTGCTTCCATCCGTATTTTATGATTTTTATCCTCAAGCCGGAAAAGTGAGCTTTACCCAAATGTTGAATGATGAAGGTGGACGAGTTGTTCTTCTGGGTGTGCTGGTTTGTCTTTTTGGAATATTCCTCTGCGGACGTGCAGGTATGCTAAAAGAGCGTGAATTAAGCGAAGAAAGCAAAAAAGAAAGTATTCAGGAGTTTAACCTGGTAAAGGGTCTGATTGTCGCAATCATATCAGGAGTTTTAAGTGCCTGCTTCAATTTTGGAATAGAAGCCGGAAAACCGATGGCTGATGCCGCCAACGAGCTGTGGAAAATCGCTCATCCCACAGCAAATACCGAATTTCTGTTTCAAAATAATGTGACTTATGTCGTGCTTTTATGGGGTGGTTTAAGCACTAACCTCATCTGGTGTTTGATTCTGAATACCCGAAATAAAACCTTTGGAGACTATGCCAATAAAAATACCCCGCTGCTAAAAAATTATTTGTTTTCGGCAATCGCAGGGACTACCTGGTTTTTGCAATTTTTTTTTTATGGAATGGGAGAAAGTAAACTGGGGAATGGCGCAAGTTCCTGGATTCTGCATATGGCCTTCATCATACTGATTGCCAATATGTGGGGCCTGCTACTAAAAGAATGGTCGGCAGTTAGTAAAAAAACATTTTCAACCTTTATTTTAGGAATTTTAACCATCATTCTTTCTGTTTTGTTGGTAGGATATGGAAATTCTGTTTAATCAATGCAAATGAATATGACAAAATCAAATTTTAAACATGTAAGCTACCTCTGGGATGATGCTGAAGCCGCTAAACTTGCAGGAGATGAAGTGGGATTACTCATTTACAGGTCTAATATTTTAGGTGCAGACTTGCGATTGACTAACTATGGGGGAGGAAATACTTCTTGCAAAGTGATGGCCAAAGATCCACTGACCGGAATAGAAACTGAGATTATGTGGATCAAGGGATCGGGAGGAGATATCGGAACTTTAAAGAAAAGCGGACTTGCCGCACTTTATAATGATCGTCTGCGAAATCTTAAAAATATCTACCGTGGATTGGAACATGAAGATGAAATGGTCGAATTGTTTAACCATTGCATTTATGATCTGAATTCAAAAGCCCCATCCATTGATACGCCCCTGCATGGCTTCCTTCCATTCAAACACATCGACCACCTCCACCCAGATGCGGCTATCGCCATTGCAGCTGCCAAAGATGGGAAAAAGATCACAGCAGAGCTTTTTAATAACACCATAGGCTGGGTTGACTGGAGAAAACCCGGTTTTGAACTTGGTTTAGAACTTAAAGCCTGCCTAGATTCAAACCCCGGAATAAAGGGAATTATGTTAGGCTCTCATGGCTTGTTCACCTGGGGTGATACTGCCTATGAGTCTTATGTTAACACGCTTGAGGTGGTTGAAAAATGCGCTGAATTCATTGAGGAAAATGTGAAGAAGAACGGAATTGTATTCGGAGGAAAGAAAATTGACGGACTTACCGGGTCGCAAAGAAAGGAACAGGCCGCAACAATTGCTCCTGTTTTACGCGGACTTTGTTCTTCAGAACGCTCCATGATTGGTCACTTCACCGATGATCCAAGAGTTTTAGAGTTCATCAATTCTAATGATTTGGATCGCCTGGCTCTGATGGGTACCAGCTGCCCGGATCACTTCCTCAGAACGAAGATCAGTCCGCTGATTCTTGATCTACAGCCGGATGCAGACCTGAGTAATCCGAAAGAACTCATCGCCCAACTCCAACCTGTTTTTGAATCTTATCGGAAAATGTATGCCGAATATTATAATACCTGTAAGCATCCAAACTCGCCGGCCATTCGAGACTCCAATCCTGTAATTATACTGTACCCCGGAGTCGGACTATTTTCTTTCTCTAAAGACAAACAAACAGCACGTGTGGCTGCAGAATTTTATACCAATGCCATCAATGTGATGCGGGGAGCAGAAGCCATCTCCGAATATACTTCACTGCCAAGACAGGAAGCCTTCAATATTGAATACTGGTTACTGGAAGAAGCAAAATTACAACGCATGCCAAAACCAAAATCATTAAGTGGAAAAATTGCATTAGTGACAGGAAGTGCCGGTGGTATCGGTAAAGCAATTTCAAGAAAATTTGTTGAAGAAGGTGCAGTGGTTGTTCTGAATGATCTGGATCAGGGCCGCCTGGAAAGTGCGGGATCTCAATTCCTCAAAGAATTTGGCCGTGACAGTTATACCACTGTATCATTGAATGTTACCGAAGATTCAGATATAAAAAATGCCTTTGCACAGGCTGCCTTAAGCTTTGGGGGAATAGATATTATGGTCAATTGTGCCGGACTGTCGATTTCAAAACCCATTGAAGAACATACCGACAAGGACTGGGATCTGCTTTATGATGTGCTGGTTAAGGGGCAGTTTAAGATTACTCAGGAGGCTGTAGCGATTATGAGAAAACAAAATATGGGAGGCGATATTCTGAATATTGTGAGTAAAAATGCCCTCGTTTCCGGTCCGAATAATGCCGGTTATGGATCTGCAAAAGCAGCTCAGTTACACCTAAGTCGTTTGAATGCTGCAGAGCTTGGTCCGGATAAAATTCGGGTCAATGTGGTTAACCCCGATGCTGTGATTGCCGATAGCAAGATTTGGGAAGGTGCCTGGGCAGAAGGAAGGGCTAAAGCCTATGGGGTCAGCGTAGCTGAACTTCCTGCATTTATGCAAAACGTACCTTGCTTAATGAAACCATTCTACCTGAGGATATTGCCAATGCTTGCTATTTATTTGTAGGAGGCTTATTAAAGAAATCTACCGGAAATGTTTTGAATGTGGATGGTGGAGTGGCCATGGCTTTTGTCCGTTAGAAGCATTAAGGATAAGAAATTATGAGGCTCGACGATCAGATAATTGTTCAACACAATCGAAAATCTATTCAAATTCACCAGTCAAAATTTGAATTTTTAAAAACACAGATTAGTGATATTGAACTTATTATATCAAAATTAATTGACTTTCAGATCGCAATTCCAAGTTGGGCATTGGGAAGTGGCGGTACCCGATTCGGACGATTTGCCGGAGGTGGTGAACCCCGAAATCTGGAAGAAAAGATTGAAGATGTAGGTTTGATGCATAAACTGAACCAATCAGGAAATGCGATTTCACTGCATATTCCTTGGGATATTCCTAAAGATTATCAGGCAATACGAAACCTTGCAAGTGAGCATGGCTTGCGCTTTGATGCCATGAACTCGAATACGTTTCAGGACCAAAAAGGTCAAGAGGAAAGTTATAAATACGGTTCACTGCAGCATGTCAATCCTAAGGTCAAAAAGCAGGCCATCGAGCATAATATTGAGGTGATCAAACATGGTATTGAGCTGGGCTCAAAATCATTAACGGTTTGGCTCGCGGATGGATCCTGTTTCCCGGGTCAGCTAAATTTCAGAACCGCCTTTAAAAATACTTTGGAAAGTCTGAAAGAAATTTATGCGGCATTGCCTGCCGATTGGAAAATGTTTGTTGAATATAAAGCTTATGAGCCTAATTTCTATTCCACTACAGTTGGCGACTGGGGGCAATCACTTTTATATGCCAATAAATTAGGGCCAAAAGCCTTTACCCTGGTTGATTTGGGTCATCACTTACCCAATGCAAATATTGAACAGATCGTTTCCTTGTTATTGATGGAAGGAAAGTTGGGCGGATTTCACTTTAACGATTCTAAGTACGGGGACGACGACCTTACTGCGGGCAGTATCAAACCTTATCAGCTATTCCTGGTCTTCAATGAACTGATTGATGGGATGGATGATTGTCAAATGAATCATGCCAGTGATCTGGGATGGATGATTGATGCTTCCCACAATGTCAAAGATCCACTTGAAGATCTCTTGCAGTCTGTCGAAGCCATTATGATTGCCTACACTCAGGCATTGCTCGTTGATCGGAAAGCGCTCAGAGATGCGCAGCTAAAAAACGACGTGACCCGGGCTCAGGAAATTTTGCAGGATAGCTTTCGTACTGATGTAAGGCCACTGGTTGCTGAAGCAAGACTTCGGGCAGGAGGGGCATTAAACCCAATCGGATTATTCCGTGAACTGAATGTTCGGGCAGAATTAATTAGGGAAAGAGGTAATGAGACCGCTGCAACAGGTTTGTAATCTTTGAGGAATTAGGAATAAATTTGAACACATGCAGTTACCGGTAATAGCCGTATTTGATATCGGAAAAACGAACAAAAAGCTGTTCCTGTTTGATGAGCAGCTGAAAGTCGTTTTTGAACATGCAGATCAGTTTGAAGAAATCGAAGATGAAGATGGATTTCCTTGTGATGATCTTGAGAAGCTCAGTAATTTTATTTTCCAATCCATTAGGGAAGTTCTGTCTAATCCTCAATTCGAGCTTAGGGGACTTAATTTCACCGCCTATGGAGCCAGTTTCGTTTATATCGATGAATCCGGAAAGCCAATCCGTCCTTTATACAATTACCTGAAACCTTACCCAGAGAAACTACTCGAACAATTTTATTCTTTGTATGGTGGCAAGACTGAATTTGCCAGACTTAGCGCATCCCCGGTACTTGGAAGTCTTAATTCAGGTATGCAGCTCTATCGATTAAAGTATGAACAAGAACAGGTGCTAAAGCGCATGAAATACGCTTTACATCTACCACAATACCTCAGTTTCCTGGTCAGCGGTATAAGCTGTTCAGATATTACCAGTATTGGATGCCATACCAATCTCTGGGATTTTAGTAACAAGAATTACCATTTATGGTTGAAGAATGAAGGTCTGCTGGATAAAATGGCACCAATTCTGCCCTCAGACTCGGTTGTAAAAACAAACTTTGATGGACATCGTTTTGATGTGGGAATTGGTTTGCATGATAGCTCTGCGGCTTTGATTCCCTATTTAGTCAGTTTTAAAGAACCATTCCTGCTGATCTCAACGGGTACCTGGTGCATCAGCTTAAACCCTTTTAATGCGAGTCATTTAAGTGCTTTTGAACTCGAATCAGATTGTCTTTGTTACCTCCACTATCAGGGTCAACCTGTCAAGGCATCTCGTCTGTTTGCAGGAAATGAGCATGAACAAGAACTGAACAGAATTTCGGAGTATTTTTCTGAACCAAAATCCAGATACAAACAAATGAAGTTTGATTCTGCTTTCCTAACTATTTTAGATCAGGAAGAGGTTTATTCAGGAAATAAGCTCTCATCCTATCCATCTGACACAGAAGCTTATCACAGGCTGATGATTCACCTTATCAAACAGCAAAAAATATCGAGTGAGTTGGTTATAAAAGGTTCGGATGTAAAACGAATTTTTGTGGATGGAGGATTTAGTAAAAACTCCATTTATATGAACCTTCTGTCGATCGTCTTTCCGGAAATGGAAGTCTTTGCTGCTTCAATGGCACAATCAACTGCTATGGGAGCTGCGCTGGCTATTCATCACTTTTTTGGAAATAAAAATATTCCTGATAAACTGATTGAATTGAAGTCTTATTCAGTAAAATAAATTCATATGGAACCATCCTGATTTTTCAAATAACACAGTGTAAGGAATAAAATCATCAAAGCCCAGGTGGTCAAGCCCTTCGAAGGGCTACATCAAGCTTTGAATATTAAACTAGACCCAGATGAAAAATATCGTATCCTTTAAAATGAAGCTAAAACCAGGATTTAAGGCCGAGTACAAGCGCCGTCACGACCTGATTTGGCCTGAACTCAGCGCACTTTTGAGTGATGCAGGAATCAGTAATTACTCTATTTTTCTGGATGAAGAAACCAATATACTCTTCGCCGTTCAAACCCTCTCGGGTAACAATAACTCACAAGATCTCAGTAATAATGAAATCGTAAAAAAATGGTGGGCTTATATGGCCGATATCATGGATACCAATGCGGATAATTCGCCCGTAACTAAGCCATTGGAAATGGTTTTTCATATGAAATAAAAATTCTTTGAGTCATAAATCCTTCGTTTAAGCTTGACCTTCCTGATGAGATTTGTTATCTAAGTGAAAGAAGGCTATTTTTGTATCATGAAATTGCCTATTTTCGCCTACGGAGATACCGTTTTACGTAAGAAAGGAACAGAAATCACAAAAGATTATCCTGAGTTGAATAATCTTATTGAAAATATGTTTGAAACCATGTACGGCGCTCATGGGGTAGGTTTGGCTGCAACACAAGTTGGCCTTTCGATTCGGCTTTTTGTGGTTGATGCCACCTCCTTTGCTGAAGATGAACCGGCATTAAAAGATTTCAAGAAAACATTTATAAATGCTTTAATCCTTGAAGAAAGTGGTAATAAATGGTCATTTAATGAAGGTTGCCTGAGTATTCCTGACGTGCGTGAAGACATCGACCGACATGAAAGTCTTAAGATTTCATATTTTGATGAAAACTGGAAACACCATGAGGAAACCTATAAAGGCTTGGCTGCCCGTATTATTCAACATGAATACGATCATATTGAAGGCAAGCTCTTTATTGATAAATTAAGTCCGCTGCGTAAAACCATGCTCAACAGTAAACTCAATTCCATTTCAAAAGGCAATGTGAAGGTGGAATATAAAATGAAGTTTCCTGCATTGAAGAAAGGTAGGAGATAATTTTAGTGTTGAGTATAGAGCATTGAGACTAAAGGCGTTTCTTCATTCAAAACCTCATTTTCTGAATGTAACTCCCTCTTTGTCATTGCGAGTGCAACGAAACAATCCCCTCGCTATTATTTCGAAATGTGATAAGATTGCTTCGTCGTACCTTCTCGCAATGACAAAAGGCAAAATCCTCATCTAAAGCATAATTAGAAATTACAACCTATAACTTATTACTTACAACTTACTGCCCCCTACTCCTATCCCCTTGCATAATCTGCTGGATAAATGCACCCCAGGCAAAAGGATTAAGTAAAGGATTGGCCATGCGCTGGTTCATGTTTCTATTGACCAATTGGTTATGATTGTTTTGAAAATTAAAACTCTGCATTTCTGCACCATCGCGGGGAAGTGTTGCAATCATCGAAGCTAAACTCTCGCGAGAAAGATTCTTTTTAGCTATTTCAAGATCATCATCCGCAAATTTCATAGTCATGAATTCTCTTTTAAACTCATCTGTGCTTGCCCATGGAAAAACCCTCACACCGGGAAGGTTTATTGACTCTTGTTGCATTTTTAACAAAATGGTGTATTTATTATCAGTCAGGCCTTTGGGTATTATCAAGGTCTCACTTCTGTATCCTACCGCCGTAAAAGCCAGGGTATCACCCTCATGAGCAACAAATGAAAAATACCCCTTGTAATTAGCTGAATAAAACTGGTTTCTACCGGTCTGGTTGGTAATGGTAACATAGGGGACAACCGTATTACTATCACGGTTTACAATTAATCCTGAAAACTGCACAATGGTCCTATCCTTAACCTGAGAAAATCCGGTAAGGCTACAAAGTAAGCATAAAAGGAGTACCCAGTTTCGCATCTTGCAATTTATTAAAATCGTTGTGCAGTAGAGTTAAATTATGTTAAAACTGACAATCTGTACAGAAATAGTCGCTTATTGTTGTAGTCGCTCCGGTAAAACAGCAGTAGGATCATCCATATCGGTCAGATTAACTGCTTCCACTGCCTTGACCTCCGGAACGGCTCGCTTGATGGCCTGTTCAATACCTGCTTTTAGTGTCATGATACTCATTGGACAAGAACCACAGGAACCTAACAGACGTAAGCGAACAACATTTTCAGGAGTTATTTCCTCAATTGATACATTCCCGCCATCTGTTTCAAGATAAGGCCGGATAGTATCCAATGCAATTTCAACTCTTTTTAATAAATCCATGATTTCGTATTTATATAAAGATACAAAAAAAATAAAAAATGCTATTTAGCAGCGTTAAGAATAGCAATTTGCTGTGCCACCCGCTCTGCCATCTGCATGAAAACCGGCCCGAGAACCATTTCTTCCTCTAGGATAACGGGCTTCCCAACATCCCCCGCATCACTGATGCCCTTCACCAAAGGTATCTCTCCCAAAAATGGTGCATTAAACTGTTCTGCAAGGGTCTTTCCCCCATTTTTTCCGAAAATATAATACTTATTTTCCGGCAATTCAGCCGGAGTGAAATAAGACATGTTTTCTACCACTCCTATCAATGGAATTTTTATAGAATCCATCAGGAACATCCCTACGCCTTTACGGGCATCAGCAAGTGCAACATTCTGGGGAGTAGTCACAATCACAGCACCGGTAATCGGGAATCCCTGAGAAACAGTTATATGAATATCGCCTGTACCCGGAGGAAGATCTACCACTAAATAATCAAGTTCACCCCAATCCGCATCATTAAACAACTGCTTAACTGCTGTCGAAACCATTGGACCCCGCCATGGAACCGGCTGGTTAGGATCGGTAAAAAACCCAATGGATAACAACTTTATTCCATATTTTTCAATAGGTTCAATTCTAGTTTGACCTTCAGCATTTTGAGAAGCCTTGGGCCTGGCATCTTCCAAACCAAACATAATCGGAATAGAAGGACCATAGATATCCGCATCAATGAGCCCGACACTGGCACCCTTTTTCGCCAGACCCAAGGCAAGATTGACCGCCACCGTTGATTTTCCGACTCCACCCTTACCTGAAGCAACAACAATGATATTTTTAATGCCTGCCAGGGTTCTTTCAGGTCTACTGGTAACCCTTGAAGTCATATTTATTGATAATTCAATATCTTTACTTACAAAATGCCTTATGGCATTTTTACAGGCATTTTCAAGCATAGCCTTCATAGGGCAAGCCGGCGTAGTCAGAACTACGGAAAAGCTAAGTTTATTTCCGTCGATTTTTAGATCTTCAATCATATTTAAACTTACCAGGTCTTTTTTAAGATCCGGATCCTCAACATGACGCAATGCATTAAATACCTGTTCTTGTGTAATCATAATTGAATGTAAAGGAGAGAATATTTTTACTAAGTTTATTGCAAATCTACTAAAAGTGAAAGGCTTCTTGCTATTGGGTTGAGGTTTTTACAGTGAATTGACCCGCTGTTCAGGCTTTTAAAACTCAAATATGCTGCCTTCCCATTTGGTGGAGAATTCGACCCATGCAGATACCCAAAAAATACATTAAAATTTTTCTTATTGTATCAAAAAGCATTCTCGGAATTCTTTTGATCGGAAGTGCCATTGCTTTTACACAACGTGAAGCTTTACTTAATAGGGTAATCAATAAAGCGATTAATAAAGCGGATAAGGAATACGACCTGGAATTAAAAATTGAAAAAGCAAGCTTCGTCGGCTTAAGTACTGTTAGTTTTAAAAACATTACTTTGGTTCCCCGCGGAAAGGATAGTCTGCTACGAATCCAAAATTTCAAGGTAGGTATAAAGCTGCTTCCTCTCATTTTTGGAGACGTCAAACTTTCGGAGATTAAACTTTATCGGGGAGTAATAAATCTGATGAAAAGGGATTCTACGAGTAATTATGATTTCATTTTTCGTAACAGGAAATCTGATGAAAATGCTGAGCGTTCTGAAATGGATCTAGGTAAACTAGCTAATAACTTAATTAATAAGCTATTGTATAAAATACCTGATGATATGGATATCAGGAATTTTGAGATTAAATTTAAGGATGATTCGGGTTCAATCAGTTTATATACTCGTACCGCGAGCATTAAGGATGGAGCGGTTAATTCAACCCTATTAGTCAATGGCAAAGAATCGGTCTGGCACCTTGAAGGAACGGTAGATCCCGGTGATAAACAACTGAATATTAGGTTATTCGCTGAAAATAAAAAGGTTGAACTACCCTATCTTGAGAAAAAATTCGGTCTGAAACTAACGTTCGATATGGCAATGACTGAGATGAGAGGAGTTAGCCGAAGTGGAAGTCAGTTGGAGTTAAATGGCTCCTGGGCGGTTAAAAACCTTTTGGTTAATCACCCCAGAATTTCAAGAAATGACCTAATTATTCCGGATGCTTCACTTGAGGCGGATATGGTTTTTGGAAAAAATTTTATTGCCATCGACAGCACTTCAACATTTCACCTTAAGAAACTTAAGATACATCCCTTCCTGAAATATACTTTAAGCCCATCAAAAATTTATGAACTAAAGTTTCAAACAGAAAAACTCGATGCCCAGGAATTAATTAGTTCATTTCCAAAAGGGCTTTTTGAATCGCTAGAGGGAATACAGGTAGCCGGCAAATTGCAATATAAGCTCCATTTTCATCTTGATTCTCAAAATCCGGATAGTGTGCTATTTAATTCAGAACTAAAAAACGAAGGATTTAAATTGATTCGATGGGGTAAAACTAATCTTCAAAAGATCAACAGTACATTCGTTTATACGCCTTATGAATATGGTAAACCCATGCGTGACATCATTATTGGACCTGAAAATCCGAATTTTATTCCTATCGATGAGATTAGTCCGAATTTAAAAAATGCTTTGCTTACCGCCGAAGATCCATCCTTTTATAGTCATCATGGATTTGTAGAGGCTTCAATCCGCAGTTCGATTATTACTAATTTTAAAGCAAAAGCTTTCAAAAGAGGAGGAAGTACAATTTCAATGCAACTTGTAAAGAATGTATACCTGAACCGGCAAAAAACACTGGCGAGAAAAATTGAGGAAATCCTTATCGTTTGGATTATGGAGAACGGAAAGCTTTCCAGTAAGCAACGCATGTTTGAAACCTATCTTAACCTGATTGAATGGGGTAACAATGTTTATGGGATTGGGGAAGCATCCAGATATTATTTTGATAAGCACCCCTCTGAACTTACTGTTGGGGAGGGGATTTTCTTGGCAAGTATCGTTCCAAGGCCCAAATCAGGTCTTTACAGATTTGAAGGAGACGGAAGTTTAAAATCCGGCCTTTCATCTTACTTCAACTTTATTGGTGGAATCATGGCAAGGCGAGGCATGACAGAACCCGACAGTACAGGGTATGGATTCTTGAATGTTCGGTTAAAAGAGAGCCTGCGATCGGGAATACCTATGTCTGACTCTCTTCGAGTTGACAACTTTTTTATCGAAGAAGATCTGGAGGATGAGGAAAGCTTCTTAAAAGAGATCTTTGGTAGAAAACAAGTTGATACCATCCAGGTAAAAGAAGTTAAAAAAATAACTATAGTACCCATTGACACCCTTGATAAAGTTGGTCAGAGGAGAAAAGAAAGAAGAGAACAGCGGAAAAATGAACGAGTTTCAAAAACTAAAAATCCATCAAAAAACCCTTAATTTTAAATGGATAACATGCATATAGAAATTGACAAGAAGAATTTCGAGCTGATGCTTGAATTAGACCAGATTGAAAAGCGAATTCGCCTACTGGGCATACAAATTAATGTTGATTTTGAAAATCGAATCCCGGTATTTGTAGGTGTGCTAAATGGAAGTTTCATTTTCCTCGCTGATTTAATGAAGGAAATAACTATTGCCTCTGAAGTTACTTTCGTGAAGGTCTCATCTTACAAGGGTGATCAAAGTAAGGGAAAAATACAGGAAGAAATCGGTTTACAAATGTCATTAAAAAACCGGGATGTGATCGTGGTAGAAGATATTGTAGATAGCGGAAAAACTATGCAGTTTTTGTTGGATATGATTTACAAAGAAAATCCGGCTTCTGTAAATGTTTGCACCCTTCTGATGAAACCTAAATCATTAAAAACAAAATTTGATGAGATTACCTATGTTGGTTTTGAAATACCGGATGACTTTGTTGTTGGATTTGGACTTGACTATAATGGATTAGGCAGGAATTTGAATGCTATATACAGAGCAGTAACAACGAAGTAAATTAAATCCATCATCAAGCCCTTTAAATCTAAAATCGTAATTTCGCAACGAGATGAGCTATAAAAAAATGACCATACACAAGGAAGGCTATACATCCATAGCACTTTGTATTCTGTTTATATTCGTACTTAACGCTTTTGTTAATTTTTTTCTTCCCGAAACCTTACGGTTCCGATGGATTATTTATATACTTTCCTTTGCCTTGTTTATCATCATTCTTCAATTCTTCAGAAACCCTTACATTGAAGTTAAAAAGAATGATAAGCATGTCATTTGCCCGGCCGACGGTAAGGTGGTTGTAATTGAAGAAACGGAAGAAACAGAATATTTAAAAGATAAAAGAATTCAGGTATCTGTATTTATGTCGCCAATAAATGTACACGTCAACAGAAACCCAATTTCTGGTATAGTCAGCTATTTCAAATATCACCCCGGAAAATTTTTGATGGCATGGCATCCAAAATCATCTACAGAAAACGAACGTACAACGGTAGTTATTGAAAATAAATCCGGTGTTTCCATATTGTTCAGGCAAATTGCAGGAGCATTGGCCAGAAGAATTGTATGTTACTCTAAAGAAGGAGAGCCTGCAGTACAAGGAGAGGAATTTGGATTTATAAAATTTGGTTCAAGAGTTGACGTATTTCTACCTTTGGGGACAGAAGTAAAGGTCGGATTGGGAGAGGTAGTAAAAGGAGGTATTACCGTTCTGGCTCATTTAAATAAATAAACGATAGTATAAACATGAAAAAGTTATCAGGAATTTTTGTCATCGCATTTTTAGCAGGTACATTATCTCTAAATGCCCAGGATCAGCCAAAACAAAACACAAAACCGGCTGATAAGAAAGAAAGTAAAATGTGCGGTAAAGATTGTAAAATGAGTTGTTGCAAGTCTAAATCTGAAGAAAAGGATAGCAAAGCACCTGCAAAAAAGAATTAATTTCAGCAAAAGTCAAAAGACCAGTCCTGTACAGACCGGTTTTTTTATTCCATAAATTTTTCGGCACTTTTGAAAGAAAGCCCCGCTTTCCGCTCAAACCCTAAAGGCCTTAATCACAGGTCGGTATCTGCTGCAATCGGGTTTAAGAACCCCGGAAACTACTCATTAAGCCGGGTAAATCCATAATCAGATCACAAGGAATAAATTAAGCGATCGCGGCCCCTCTCGGAGGTTTTTCTCCAACATATTCGTGAAAAACGGTTTGTGAAGGAAAGGCAAATTCAGCACCGTTTGCCGATACAATTTCCATAATCCTGTAATTAAAATCCTGACGAATACGCATATACTCATTGTAATCCACAATTTCAATAAAATATAGGATTTGAATATTCAAGGAGGAATCACCAAAAGAATCAAAAGTTACCAGCGTGTCATCCGTGGTTGCTGGATGCTTATCTAAAAGCTGCCGGATCTCCTCTGCAATCTTTCTCATCACCTCCGGAGAAGTATCATATCGGAGTCCGATATTGAACTTCATTCGACGGAGGTTTCGAAGGCTTAAGTTTTCTAAGGGACTATCAACCATTTTTTTGTTGGGAATAATCACCAATGTTTTATCCAATGTGCGGATTGCTGTACTTTTAAAACCGACTTTCTCTACGGTACCTTCAAAATGATCAATCCGTATTAAATCACCAACCAAAAAAGGCTTGTCTGCAAAAATGGTGAAAGATCCCAGAAGATTTTGAAGGGTATCTTGCGCAGCCAAAGCCACTGCTATACCACCGATACCCAAACCGGCAATAATCGTGGCCACATTGAGGTTAAAGACAGAACCCAATATGACAAAAAATGCAAAGATGATGGTAATGATTTTAGACAGTTCCCTAATAAAAGGAACCATCTGATCATTTGATTTTGATATAGGTTGTAAAACTTTGTGCTTGAATACCTCAGCCACAAAATCAATAATTCTCAATACAATCCAGAAACCGGAAATTATAAAAAATAGTAAAAACAGCTTATCAACAACCTGTACTAACTTTAACTCATATGAACTGGGTAAATTATTGATGAGATTTGTCCGCCTGAATACTACCTCATCTAAAGGATAATCTAATTGATTGATTGACAAATAAATGAAAACAAGGCTGAGTAAAAACTCAACCGGCTTCAAAAGCATATCTACAAATACCTTCGATTCTGTACCCGGCGCAAACCTCCTGAATAACCTGAACAGAATTCGATTCAGGAAATTTGAAACTACTCCCTTTAATAAAAATCCCAAAAGTAGTATAACGGAAAAATACAGATAGTTTTTTAGGCTATTTCCAAAATAAATTTGTTCAAGAAACTCATTATTCATGGATAAGAAATTAGCAAATTAAATAATGAGTAAATGAGCAAATCTTTTTTAATTTCCTTAAAAATACTAGAATAAAGCCATTTAGACTCATTATTTGCCTTTACAACAGCTTGCATACAAAAAGTTTGTATACAAAAAAGCCCCCCGAATATTCTTCGGGAGGCAAAACACAATATTAAAATTACACTCTTTTAGATTTGATACGAGCAGCCTTACCGGTAAGTTCACGCAAGTAAAATAATTTGGCTCTGCGAACTTTTCCATGACTATTGACCTCAATTTTATCAATGTTAGGAGAATTAATAGGGAATATACGCTCTACACCCACACCATTTGACATTTTACGAACAGTAAAAGTCTCATTCACACCTACACTGTTGCGCTGTATAACCACACCCTGATAGATCTGAATACGCTCCTTGTTCCCTTCGCGAATTTTATAGTGAACACTCACTGTATCGCCAGCTTTGAATGCGGGAACTTGCTTTTTAATCGCTTCCTGCTCTTCAACAAATTTTACTAAATCCATGATTTTAAGCTCTTAATTTGATTTTTAGCCCGTAAAAATCGGAGTGCAATATTAGGAAAAATATTTTACTTATAAAAGTTTGTTTTGATATTTTTCCATTTTATTTTATCGTCCAAACATTGCCATTCGGTGAAAATCAGGCTTTATTCGAGTAAATCGGGCCGTCTTTTTTTTGTACGCTCCACCGCCTGCTCATGCCTCCACTCATTAATAGCGGCCTCATGCCCGCTCAGCAAAATTTCAGGTACCTTATATCCCTGCCAGTCGGCTGGTCGGGTATAAACCGGTGCGTCCAGCAATTCTCCCTGAAAAGAATCAGATAGGGCAGAGGTTTCATCATTCAAAACACCGGGCAGCAATCTGACAATACTGTCCACTAAAACTGCAGCCGGTAATTCCCCTCCGGAAAGTACATAATCGCCGATGGAGATTTCTTTGGTTACAAAAATATCCCTGATTCTTTGATCAATACCCTTATAATGTCCCGCCAGGATGATAACATTTTTTTTATCAGAAAGTTCATTGGCCATACTCTGATTGAGCGTCTCACCATCTGGAGTCATAAAAATAATCTCGTCATATTCGCGTTCTGATCTCAGTTTTTCAATACAATTAGCAAATGGTTCAATACTCATTACCATGCCACTACCCCCACCATACTGATAATCATCAACTGATTTCTGCTTGTTTCTTGAGTAATCACGAAGATTATGGACATGAATCTCTGCAAGTCCCTTTTTCTGGGCCCTCTGCAAAATTGAATGAGCAAAGGGGCTAATGAGCAGATCGGGCAATACGGTAATGATATCGAAACGCATATTACAAAGATAGGAAGGAGATATGAGATATGAGACAGTAGATGTTGACTGGAGTTACAAATATTAAACCGTATCAAATTGAGCCTGTGTAATTGCTGCAATGACACGACAGCTGTACGGACTACCCGGACAAGGGTAATTAAACGGTATTTTGATTCCGGATATTATTCCGGCAAGCCTGTATGCCCAGTTGGTGAGCTTTCTCCGAAATGAATTTTACATATAGAGCTTTTAATCTAAAACCTTTGGCTCTAAGCTCATTTCTTCATCTTATTAATCCAGATTAAGGTACCCGTTACCGGCAAACTTGTTGCGATTAAGCAGGCTAAAAAGTAAATAATCTTGGTAAACTTTCCATAAACATCGCCAACATGTAAAGCCTTTATGGAATTAGAAATCCGCTCATTAAGAGGCTTTTCAGAAAAAATATCTGATTTAATCAGTGCCGAAGTATATTGATCAAGATAAATTTTATCTGCTGCTACAGAAGCAAAAAATCCTGTTTTCGTTTTGTTAACCAGCACAGCATCTGCTGAGTCGGCCGGCATAGTGATAATCAGATCTCCTGTATATTTAAAGACATTATCAACAGTTCTAATGTAATCTGTGAGCAACACCGATTTTGTTCCATTTATGGATAAGGTATCTGATTTCGGCGTTTCAGGTTTAGGAGCATCTGCAGATTGGTAGGTGCCTAATGTTTTTCTCAGACCGATTTTGTACCATTCGAAAGACCATTGTGGACCGGTTATGCCCATCATAAACAAAAATATACAGCTGTAGAAACCCAGGCTGTTATGAATATCATGATTCACCCGTTTCCAGTTTGCATTCCATTTTATTTTTAAACCCTGTTTCCAGTTCCTGATTTTTTGAGGGAACCAAATGATGAAACCGGTTATCACACCCAAAGTAAATAGTATGGTTGCGGTTCCGCTGATGTAACTGCCTAACTTTTTATTTGGTAATTCTCCGATAAGTGGTTTCTCAATTCTGTCGAGTAATAGCCAGCGATGCAAACTGAAAATCATTTGCATAAAATCAGCAACTCCGTTCTTATCAGCGCTACTTCCAAGTATTTTACCGGAATAAGGGTTAACAAAATACTGTATTCGAGGGGCAGACTTTGCTGATTTTTCATTGCCGCCAGGTCCGGTATTTTCTGCCGATTCCTCCGGCTTACTAACAGTTAATACATAACTTCTTGCAGGATCAGTCGGAATCTTAATACTGATCACCTGACCACCGGTTTCGCTGCTTACAACAGAAATCAGTTTATCAGCCGAAAGCCTCTGAGCATTTACATCCTGTTCCACCTTGTATAATTTCGGACTGGATAATTCCCTGATCTCTGTGTTAAACACATAGATAGTTCCTGTCATACATATTAGCAAAACGATGATACCACATGATAAACCAAGCCATAGGTGGACGTCATTTAAAAATTTACGAATTTTAGTCCACGCGGATTCAGAGATTTGTGATTTCATTGGTTTTGAATGTGTCGCTTTCTACAGTTAAAAAATAGCAATGGTCAATTGCCTAATTTAAAATTAATACTATTATTCTTATTTAGACTTGTTCCAGATTGCGACAAAAATATAAATAGAATCTGAAATTCAAAAAAATAATTATTTGAAAGGGTTGATGGAAATGATCAGAAGACCGTTGGCGATTGGGAACAATTAACCAAGAAATTATGTCGGAAAACTAAGTTTACCCATAGAAATGGAAGGCACCCCTGGATGTTTACCAAAGTCAGTTTTGCCACCAGAAACCGCTTCATTGGCAAGCAGAGCAAAAAGAACTGCTTCTTTTGCATCGGGTTCAATACCGAGGTCGGAGGTGAATTTGAGCTTTTTAGCAAGCTGTTCCTCAATCATGCTGCTCAACAGTGGATTATGCATCCCGCCACCACTGATATAGATTTCATACGCTCCCTTACCTTGAACACAATGAATGATTGCCTTTACGATTGCTTTAGCAGTAAATGCAGTTAGTGTAGCCATGATGTCTTCATTTGAAAGTCTATGAAGACCTGATTTTTGAATAGCATCATTTAAATAAGATAAACTGAAAAGTTCCGGACCCGTAGTTTTAAGGTATCCGGTCCTGAAAAAATCATGGTCAAAGAGCGCATCCAATAATTGAATATTCACTTTTCCGGATGATGCGATTGCCGCATCCTGATCGAAATACTTTCCAAAATAGTGGCGCTGTACAAACTGATCCATGAGTGTATTCCCCGGTCCAACATCTGAAGAAAAAAACTCGGTTGAATAAGCCGAGGGCAAAAAAGTGAAATTGGAAATGCCTCCGATATTGAGCATGATGCGGTTTTCATCAGGGTTCGAGAAAAGTAAATAATCACCATAAACTGATAATGGAGCTCCTTCGCAACCTGCAGCCACATGTTTCTGCCTGAAATCACTGATGGTAATGATTCCACATTTCATGGCAATATGATCTCCATCCCCAATTTGCAGCGTGGCATTAGAGAATAGATCTGCTTCCCGCTGTTGCTTCGGTGCATGATATATTGTCTGTCCATGACTGGCAATAAGGTCAATTTCTGTCGGAGAAATATCCCAGTCTTTTAAACTCTCAAGAATAAGTTCGGCATAATAATTGCCTATAAAAGCATTCAAAAGGGTTAATTTTTCAAGATCTACGATCCGCTTTGCAAAAACAGATTTAAGATCCTCTTTGAATGCCGGCAAATAAGCCTTACTTACAAATTGAATGAGCTTAACTTTAGTTTCTAAACCACTTCCACTAAATTCACACAAGGCAATATCGAGTCCATCGAATGAAGTACCGGACATCAGGCCAATAATTTTCCGGACCGATTTATTGGCGATTGAATGAATTGAAGCAATATTAGGATTCATAATTCCCTATAAAAATACAAAATTAGCGCAAAGGGAGGTACTTTAATATTCAGGATTCCAGGTAGAGGTCAATCAAGCCTTCAGGTAGGTCAACTCTAAGAATGCCATTTTCTTCATCAATCTCCACAATCAGATCATCATTCAGTGGAAACATGATCTCTTTGAATTTATAAGGAACAATAGCCACAAATTGTTGGGGATACTCATGAATTTCAATGATTTCACCCAGTTCACCCTCAGTTTCATCGTGCACGATAAAACCTTTAAGATCT
>Ga0194133_10000983_pt1 | contig 53922 bp, 58 predicted proteins | sample TA2KigOf40mmetaG_FD_155448 | JGI IMG/M metagenome (GOLD analysis project Ga0194133, IMG submission 155448) | Freshwater microbial communities from Lake Tanganyika, Tanzania - TA2015055 Kigoma Offshore 40m | ecosystem: Environmental > Aquatic > Freshwater > Lake | place: Tanzania: Lake...
CTTGTCGGTGATGCAGGTGGCCTGCTCCTCGGTGAACTGCTGAGTGAGCTGTTCTCTCATCGTCCCGATGATGTCGACACAGTTGAACACGGCGTCGACCACAGTGCTGAATTCTTCGTCGTTGAAGCCGTAGTTGCTGATCTCTTCGAGGCCGCCGTCACCGAGACCCAGTTCGATGAGGCGCTCTTCGCCGATTTCGCTGATCATGGTTCCGGCCACACACGCGGCCTGATCCTCGGACGTGAACGTGCCGGTGTCGTCCTCCATGAACGCCTTCGTGAGAGCCTGACCGAACTCGGAGTCGGCCTCCTTGGCCGCGCCGGCCGACGAACCATCGAGGTAGTCGTTGGTTCCATCGCTGTCTCCGCCTCCGCAGGCGACGAGAGCGAGTGATGCAGCCGCAACAGCGGCGAATCGACGGATGTTCATGACGGTCCCCTCCATCGGCACCGCGGGAGGGGACCGACCGAACGATCCTGTCACATGGCACGCAAGCGGCGGATTCTTTCCTCGGTGCTGGGGTGCGTGGAGAACAAGCGGGCCAGGTTCACGCCCGTGCCGCGGCGCTGATTCTGGAACTCGGCCAGCGGATTGTGGATGTAGGCCTGCGCCTGCGCGGGCGACACGTTCATCGGCATGCGCGTGGCCATGATCTCGATCCGCTCGAGCGCGCGGGCCAGCGACTGGCCACTACCGAGCAACTCGGCCGCACTGCGGTCAGCCTCGAACTCGCGACTGCGACTGATGGCCATCTGGATGAGCGACGCCGAAATGGGAGCCAACATCGAAATGAGCATCACCGCCAACGGGTTCGGACGATCTTCGTCGTCGCGACCTCCGCCGAACAGCGCTGCGAAGTAGGCCATCTGCGCGATGGCCGAGATGGCCGTGGCGATGGCCGCCGCCACCGAACCGATGAGGATGTCGCGGTTGCGCACGTGCATGAGTTCGTGCGCCATCACACCCTCCACCTCGTCGGCGGGCATTGACTTCAACAGACCCTGCGTCGCGCACACCACAGCCGTGCGCGGGCCGCGGCCAGTGGCGAATGCGTTCGGCTGCTCGGACGGCGAAATGGCCACCCGCGGCATCGGCATGTTCGCGCGAGCCGCGAGCGACGCGACCATGCGGTAGAACTCGGGCGCGTCGGCCTCGGTGACGATCTGCGCCTTGGCCGCGCGGAGCGCCAACTTGTCGCTGAACCAGTAGCTGCCGCCCACCATCACGAGGGCGATCACGAGGCCGAACATCACGGCGCCCGATGACCCGCCGCCGAGCAGTGAAGCGATGGCCACGATGAGGCCGCCGAGTCCGGCGAGCAGCACGGTGGTCTTGAAGGTGTTCTTGATCATGGCTGTGTCTCCTTGTGCCGAGGTGCGATCAGAAGTCGAACACATCGCCGAGCAGGCTCTTGGTCTTGCTCTTCTTGTACGGGCGGCCGTACTTGTCGTACTTGACGTTGTCGCGGTCGTCGTCCCAGTCGTCGTCCTTGTACTTGCGGGGGAGCGTCTGATGTCGGTGAGGCGGTGAGGGTGGACATTGGATTTCCTTCGGATCGTCGATTGTCGAGCCGAAGGTCTCTCCCTCTCCACCGGGCCGGGCGTGAGCCGTACTGACGACCTCGGTTCGCAGGTTGCCCTGCGGGGATACTCCCCTTCAGGGCGAAAAGTTACCGGACCTCTTCAGGAGGGGCGATCTTTGGCGGTTGGATGGGGGCGTGAATTCGTCACAATGGCGGGAGGACGACGGGGCGTTGCGGCGGGAGTTCGTGTTCGCCGACTTCGCGCAGGCCTGGGCGTTCATGACGGCCGTGGCGGTGGTGGCCGAGGAAATGGACCACCATCCCGATTGGTCGAACTCGTATAACCGGGTGGCGATCGCGTTGCGGAGTCACGACGAGGGTCGGGTGACCGCACGCGACCATCGGCTCGCAGAGGCGATCGACCGCATCGCCACCACTACGGTTTCGGAGTCATGAGCGAAGGTCTGCATCCCAACGTGGTTCGAGTGGTGGAGGCCGGGCGCGCACTCGGCTTGACGATCGAGCCTCGGCGGTTTCCTGATGGGACGAAGACTGCGGCCGATGCGGCGGCGGCGATCGGTGTGGATATCGGGCAGATCGTGAAGAGTTTGATCTTCGCGGTGGATGGTGATGTGGTCTTGGCGTGCGTGAGTGGCGCGAATCAGCTGGACGAAAAGAAGCTCGCCGCTGCGGCGGGTGGTGCGAAGTGCGCGCGCGTAGATGCCGACGTGGTTCGGGAGGCCACGGGGTTTCCGATCGGTGGCGTGCCCCCGTTCGGCCACATCACGCAACTTCGTATCTTCATCGATCCGGATCTGTTGCAGTACGACGAGGTGTGGGCTGCAGCGGGAACGTGGAACGATGTGTTCCCGATCGCGCCGAATGATCTCGTGCGTGCCAGTGGCGTGGTGGTCACTGACTTAAAGCGCGGCTAGAAACGAGTCATGGGTTTTCTTGATGAGTATGTGTCCAGGTGCGTGTTGTGCTGGCTTGCAACAGTCGACGAGGCCGGAAGACCGAATGTGAGTCCCAAGGAAGTGTTTGACCTCGTTGACAACCGTTTGGTGATCGCAAACATCGCATCGCCCCGATCTTCAGCCAACATCAAGATGAATCCGTCTGTGTGTGTTTCCCTGCTCGACATCTTTGAACAAAAGGGGGTCAGGATTTCCGGCCGAGCCACGGTTCTATCGAGTACTGCTCCTGAGGCAAAGGAGATGCGAACCAAGCTCGAGGCGAAGACCTTGGGTCGTTTCCCGTTCTCGGAGATCTTCTTGGTCGAGGTAGATGATATTCAGCTGTACATGGCTCCAAGTTGGTATCTGTTCCCAGAGATGAATCCGCAGAGCCGTCGTGCAGCGGCACTCGATGCGTATGGAGTGCAGGATCACAATCCAGAGCACACCTAACGAATCAACTTGATGGGAATACAAACCCAGCCGTGGCGTGCCCGCGTTCGGCCACACCACGCAGTTGCGTGTGTTCATCGACCCCGACCTGCTGACGTGGCCCGAGGTGTGGGCAGCTGCGGGAACGTGGAACGACGTGTTCGGCATCGAGCCCCACAAGTTGGTGGAAGCCAGCGGGGGAGCAGTTACCCACTTGAAGCATGGGTGACGAACATGGTGTCAGTCGGGCATCATGTTGAGCAATGCACTGCGTAATCGTGGGGGTCGCTTGCGTGATGTGGGTTCTTGGACTGCGACTCCGATCGTCGCAGCGACGAGTAGGCGGGCTGTCTCAAGCGATGTTGAAGTTGCCGTTTCGATGTCGCGGGCATGGACGCCATCGCCGAATCGGGAAGCACCCGAGCACTTCCCGTGAAGAACGGCCCGGTCACCCGCCCACGCTGAGTGCAGACGGCGAACTCGACGCGTGGATTGTTCATGACCCGCTTCACCTTCCACGCGTCGCGCGGTGTGCTGACGACGATCCTGTCGTCGATCACGTTGAACCAGATTGGGGCCTCCACGCGCGTACCGTCGCGCTTGAATGTGGCGAGCGAAACGCACTTCTTCTTGGCCACCGCGGCGACGGCAGACGATTGATTGCTCATGACTTTGCCTCCGTTGCGGTCACACAGAGATCGAGACGGCCTCAGCGGGCTTCACCACTCGCGTGGGCAAGAACCGCAACGCGAGCAGTGATCCGCACAGCGCGACGATGCCCACCGTGGTGCAGGCGGCCTGGAAGCCATCGAGGAATGACGCGCCGGCGGCGTCACGGATGGTGCCGGCGAGCGAAGGTTCGCCGACCTGCTCGGCTACTCCAAAGGCTGCTCCCACCGACTCCTTGGCCGACGAGACAGCTGCTTCAGGCAGCGACAGGGGGATGAGCAGGTCGACGATCTTGGGGCCATAGGTGGACGCGAAGATGCTGCCGATGATGGCAACTCCGAGCGTTCCACCGATTTCCCGACTCGTGTCGTTGATGGCCGAACCCACGCCGGCCATGTCGCGAGGAAGAGTTCCCATCACCGATTCGGATGCCGGGCTGGTGACGAGCGACAGACCACTCGCCATCAACACCATGCTCAGGATGATCGGGCCGAAGTACGCGGTGTCCACTTCGAACGTGCTCGCCCACAGTTGTGCGACACCCATGAAGAGAAGTCCGACGGGGATCACGCGGCGCGGGCCGAGGCGCAGTGCGAGTCGAGCCGCGATCGGCGCGGTGATGCCGGCACCAACCGCGAACGGGACGGTGTGCAGGCCTGATTCGAGCGGGTCGTAGCCACGAACGAACTGGAAGTACTGCGTGATCAGGAACGTGAATCCGAACAGCGAGAAGAATGCGATGAAGATGGATGATGTGGCAGCAGTGACTCGCATGTCGCGGAACACTCGCACGTCGAGGAGCGGTTGAGCCGCGGTGCGTTCGCGGGTGATGAATGCCGCGCACAGCACAGCCGCGCCGATGAAGCCGAAGATCGACGAGTTGCTGCCCCAGCCGCGGTGCGGCCCTTCGATGATCGTGAAGACGAGGAGCGACACGAACGAGATCGAGAGCAGAAGACCGGGCCAGTCGAGACGCTTGGCGTGCGGGTCGCGCGATTCGGGAACGAAGCGCCACTGCAACACGAAGGCCACCACGACGATCGGCACGTTGATGAGGAACACCGATCCCCACCAGAAGTGTTCGAGGAGGAATCCGCCGGCCACGGGTCCGAACGCAACGGCCGCGCCCGACACCGCCGACCACACGCCGATTGCTTTGGCGCGCTCGACCGGATCGCGGAACACGTCGATCACGATGGCGAGCGTGCTCGGGAAGACCATTGCGGCGCCCACGCCCATGAGTCCGCGCGCGGCGATCAATTCGCCGGTCGAGTCGCGGAACGCCGCCCAGGCCGAGAACAAACCGAAGAGGACGATGCCGATCTGCATCACACGCCGGCGGCCGAAGCGATCGCCGAGTCCGCCACCTGCGAGCAGTAGGCCGGCGAAGACGAGCGCGTACGAGTCGACGATCCACTGCAGGCCGCTGGTGGTGGCGTCGAGTTCACGCGAGAGCGTGGGGATGGCGACGTTGATGATGAGGTTGTCCACCACCGCGAGGAACACCGAGAGACACAGGATGGTGAGGATCCACCAGCGCTGACGTTGCACGTGCGCGTCGGGGTGAAGGGTGGTGGAGAGGTCCATGTAGACAGTGTCTAGTCGGCGGACCTGACGCTGTCAAGGGTCGTAACGGGTGTCGCACTCCTGTCGTACCAAAGTACGATCAGGGTATGACCCAGCCCAAGCGCAAAGTGTCGCTTTCGCTCGACGAAGACCTCGTCGCTCAGTTGGAGGGCGGCGAGGAGGCGTTGTCCACCCAGGTGAACCAGGCCCTCCGCACCGAGGTCGAACGTCGCCGGCGTCAACGCGCACTCACCGCGCTCCTCCAGCGCCTCGACGAACTCCATGGCCCTCTCGACACCGCTGAAGACGAAGCCGAGATCGCCCGTTTGATGCGCCTGCTGGGTGGTCCGGCGTGAGGGTGGTGCTCGACCAACGTGCACTCGATGCCCTCGCTCACGAATCCGGGCCGGCTGAGCGCGCCGTTCGACGCGCAATGGCGGCGGCCGAACGCTTGGGTCGTGACGTCGTGGTTCCAACCGTGATCCTCGCCGAGCTGTATCGCGGGGGAGGTCGAAATCAGCTGATCGATGCGTTGTTGTCACGTGAGGAAGAGGGCCTCGCGTTACGCGATACCGATCGTGCCTTCGCGCGTCTCGTGGGCGCGGTGTTGTCGGCGAACGGCTCGGGCTCCGAGCAACTCGCCGATGCTCATGTTGTGGCCGCCGCGGTCGAAGAGGGGGGCGGGGTCGTCGTCACGGGAGACCCGGCCGACATGAGTCAACTGTCCAGCGCCTACCGGAACATCGTGATCGAAGCGTTGCCGTCTCGGTAGTTCCCCGCACGGGGATGAGGGCGACTGGTGCAGCACGGTCATCGCGAGAGACGACGTTGATTACACTGGGTCGATGTCCATTGATACACCGGCTCCCGAGGAACTCGAGGCCGTTCTCGTGCAGAAGGCCGACCGAGAGGTCGAGAGCGCCGGCCAGACAACGCGGAGCGAACAGGTGCGGGCGGAGAACCTGGTGGCGAGTCAGCACTGGGGCGGTATTCAGTGGCGGATCATCGCAACCTTCCTCTTCTTCTCCGTCTGCTGGGGCGGCGTTCTCTACTTGGGGTTCACTGGTGCCATCCCGCTGTGGTTGGGGCTCATCCTCAACACGGTGTTCGCGTCGACCTTCTACATGCCTGAGCACGAAGCGACCCACCGCAACATCTGGGGTGTCACGTCGAAGGGTCGTCGAATCGAGGACGCGATCGGAGTGCTCAGCTCGATTCCGACCGGAATCGAGTTCACCTCACATCGGGCCGGTCACATGCGGCACCACGCCTTCACCAACGATCCTGATCGTGACCCTGATCATTTCACCGAGGGTCGTTTGCGCGAGTTGCCGCTGAAGTTTTACGGCGCGACGATGCTCACCGTTTTTCTGCCGGTGTTCGCGCTCGTCCCTCCCGGCCGTGTGCTCCTTCCGAAGCTGTTACGAGCCAAATTGGTCAGCCGCGAGGGGAACAAGTCGGAGGGCAAGGCTCAGTTGCGCTACTGGCTACTCACCACCATCGTTCTCGTTGTGTGCTTCACCACAGGAAACGGACTCGCGGCGCTCTGCCTGTGGTGGTTGCCGGCGCGCCTCCAGTTTGGCTGGCTCATGTTCATCTTCGCCTGGTACCCGCATCACCCGGCCAGTGAAACGAGCCGCTATCGGCATACGCGGGTTGCGGTGTTCCCGGGCTCGGGTCTTCTCATTCGTGGTCACGACTATCACGCGATCCATCACCTATATCCGCGTGTTCCGCACTACCGATTGAAGGCCGTCTGGAACGAGTTGTCGGACGATCTCGTGCAACGCGGCGTGCGGGCCGAAGGTCGGGCGAAGAGCGCGACGACCGCCGTGGTGTGGTGACCTACTTCAGGCCGGCTCCAGAATCGAAGTCGATAAATCGAAAGGAGCGTGCGGCTCGTGCCACACGCTCCTTTCGCTAGACCTCTCTCGACGAGTACGAGACTCGACAACAGGTGGATTTCAGGATGGCTCAGACGCCGAACGCGCCTTCGCGATCGCCAAAACTGCAAGTCCGTAACCGCACTTCGAAGTGATGTCCGCGATGGTGTAGCCCAACTGACGTGCGGTTTCCGCGCCGTCGTGCGGGTAGTCGAAGAACACCGGGAACAAGTACGTGATCGGATACACGATCCATGTAACAAGGAGGATCTTGGTCGCAGAGTTGATGAGACCAGCCACATTGGAGTTCTCGCGTGACTTGACTTCCTTCAACTCCTTCGTAAGCACCCACAGGATGTAGACGAACGGGATCATGGCCAGCACCCAGAAGAGCCACTTCGTACCATCGTCAGTCGATACCTCACCGGGGTAGCCGAGACCGATCATGAGAGCGGAAGCGGGAACCAAGGTGAGCATCAACGACTTGCGACGTTCGGCTGAAGTTCCCAGAACGATCAACAACTCGACGATGAGAAGAGGAACCGTGATCAGCCAGTCGGCGTAACGGTAGCCCTCGTTCACTTCGCCGCCAGCCCAACCGCTCCAGATGCGGTAGTAGTGGTAGCCGGCTACACCGACAACAACTGCCGATGCAGCGATGGACGAGCGATACCTTTTCGCGACGCTCGAGATCTGCGTCAGGAAGTACACGAAAGCGCCCAACATGACGGCAGTGCCGAAAGATAGGGCGTTATAGACCAATAGATTGAGATCGGGATTTTCGATCACTAACTGCCTCCTCAGGGTTGAAAGTTGAGCGGTGAGAAACTCAACATCACGGACAATAGCCACCAGGTTTTTGTGTTGCGTGAATTAGCCAGAACAAGTCTCTGACCTGGGGTTTAGTGCATTGTTGACATGTTGCGTACGTCTACCTTTATCTTTTCGAATCCATGATTGCTCGCGACCTCGCCCTCGACTGTCATAGCCCGGTGGTGTTGTCGGCTTTCTGGCAACAGCTCGTGGGTGGAACGATCGAACCGGACACGTTGTCGGACGATTGGGTCGGCCTCATCGACGTTCTGGGGTTCGGCTATCTCGGATTCCAGAAGGTTCCCGGGGGCAAGGTCGTGAAGAACCGCGTGCACCTTGATCTTGACGTCGACGACATCGATGCCGCCGTGGCCGCCAGCACCGCGATCGGCGCCAGCAAGCAGGGTGACGTGGTCGAAGAGCCAACCAACTGGTTCCAGGTGATGCGCGACCCCGAGGGCAACGAGTTCTGCTTCATCCTGCGCAAGTCGCGCGTCGATTCGTAGGCCGCACTTACGCCAACGAATAGCAGAATGTCACGGCGTCTACCTGAACGTCTCCGTCCGGACACGTCGCCGACGCGCACGACGCATCAACCGTGAAACCCACGCGACGAACCGTCGCCTGCGACGCCTCGTTCGTACTCGCGATGCGCGCCATCACCGACTGCACGTCACCCCACGCACGAACCTCGTCGCACACCAACCGCACCGCCGCCGACGCCGCACCTTCACGGCGACCCCACGGTGCGATCCAGTAACCGATGTCGGCCACACCGTCGACCACCGAATGAACACCGATCACGCCGACGCCGCGCGCGTCAGCCACACGCTCCACCACCCACACCCGCTTCTCACCCGCGCCGTTGACCACGAAGTCGTCGGCGTGCGCGCGTGTGTACGGCCGGGGGACGAGAGTCCAGCGTTGGATCTCGGCGTCCTGACAGGCCTCGTGAATCCACGGCGCATCGGCGGGGGAGAGGTCGCGCAAACGATGCGCTGCGGCCCGATCGAACATGTGAGCGACTGTAGAACGGGCTCACCTGGGAGCACGGACGAATTCGCCATTAGGGTCGCGACCATGAACGTCGTCGATGCCGTGTATAAGCGCAAGTCCATCCGCAAGTTCCGCCCCGATCCGGTGAGCGACGACGACCTGCGGACTCTTCTCGTGGATGCCGCGCGCGCTCCCAGTGGCGGCAACGTTCAGCCGTGGCGCATCTACGTGGTGAACGGCGCGTCGATGCCTCGGCTCAAGGAGTTCCTGGCCACGCAGCCGCCGCTCGACGCACCGGAGTACGAGATCTACCCGGCCGGGCTCACCGAGCCGTATCGCACCAACCGCTTCGCGCTCGGCGAGCAGATGTACGCGACCATCGGCATTCCGCGCGAAGACAAAGAAGGGCGCCGTCGCCAGTTCGCGGCCAACAACGATTTCTTCGACGCGCCGGCTGCGCTGTTCTGCTTCGTCGATCGCCAGATGGGTTCGCCGCAGTGGTCGGACCTCGGCATGTTCTTGCAGACGTTCATGCTCCTGGCCGTCGAGCGGGGGATGGCCACCTGCCCGCAGGAGTACTGGTCGGTCCGCCACAAGGCGGTCGGCACGTTCGTGAACGCGCCCGAGAACGAGATGTTGTTCTGCGGAATGGCGATTGGTTACGCCGACGATTCAGCGGCCATCAACACACTGGAATCCGAGCGCATGCCGCTCGACCAGTGGGCCTCCTTCGTCTAACCCCCTGGTGTTCTGGGTGAAATTCTCACTGGAACCCAGCGAGTTTTTCACCCAGAACCACGAAGTGAGGGGGGTCAGAGGCTGGTGTTGAAGACGGGGCCGGTGATCATGAAGCCGAAGTTGGCGTTCTCGAGCGAGAGCACGGCGAACATGAACACCGCACCGCCGGCCATTGAGATGTTCTTCCAGAAGCCGATCATGTCGGCCTGCTTGGCCTGCGGATCGCTCTGCGTCCAGTAGTTGTGCATGGTCACGGCCATCACCAACAAGATCACTGCGAGCACGATGGCGCCGAGGTCGGCCCACAGGCCGAGGATCACCGAGAGGCCGCCGAGAAGCAGCACGAGGCCCGAACCCTGCACGGCCAGCTTCGGCGAGGGGATCTTCTTGAACTGGGCGTAGCCCGTCATGCCTTCGGTCTGGGTGAAGTGGTTGATTCCGGACGACACGAAGATCAGTCCGAAGAGGATCCGCCCAATGAGCATCACGAATTCCATAACTTTGTTTCCTTCTGAGGGGTAACCGGCAGGAGCCAGATTGATTGCGGCCTCAACAATACGGAGAAGTGGTTGAGCACGCAACTATTTACCTGAATTGTTCGGTATGGTGACCGCATGGCCCGGATGCGCTGGCTCGACTCCGATGAGATGAAGGCCTGGCGTTCGTACATCACCACCTCGGTCGACCTCATGAAGGCCTTGGAAGCCGATGTGTCGCCGTACGGCATCACGATGGGCGACTACCAGCTGCTGGCCATGATCTCCGAAGCCCCCGACAGCCGGCTGCGGCTGTGCGACTTGGCCGACCAATTGCGGCTCACCCGGGGCGGGCTCACCCGGCGCATGGACGGCGTGCTCTCGCAGGGTTTGGTACGCCGCGTGCAAGACGACCGCGATCGTCGCGTGGCCTTCGCCGAACTCACGGCCAAGGGCTGGACGCTGCTCAAGAAGATCGCACCCATTCATCTGGTGAGTGTGCGGCGCCTCATGATCGACCACTTGTCGCGAGCCGAGATCAAGGCCATCGGCAGCGCCTTTGGAAAGATCGAAGCGAACCTGCGAGAGTCCTGACATGGCGCGGATCTTCGGCCGCACGATGATCGATCAGTGGATGCTCGACCCCACGGTCACGTATCTCAATCATGGAACCGTTGGCGCCCCACCCATTCCGGTGATCGCACACTGGCGCGACATCCAAGACGAGATCGAACTCCAACCGGCGCAGTATCTGTTGCGCGAGCTGGCCGACATCGACGCGGTGGGGAAGCCGGCGGCACCGCGCATGCGCACGGCCGCACGACACGTGGCCGACTTCGTGGGCTGCGACGTGGAGCAGTTCGGATTCGTCGACAACGCCACCACCGGTTGCAACGCGGTACTGCGATCGTTCCCGTTCCGGGCGGGGGACGAGATCGCCGTCACCAACCTCGGCTACGGCGGAGTCAACAACGCGGTCGAGTACGCGGCAAAGCAGAGCGGCGGCACCGTGTGCGTGATCGACCTGCCGCGTCCGGGTGCGCAGCCGCACGAGTTCGTGGCGGCGGTGGAGGCCGCGCTCGCTCCCAACACGCGCATGCTCGTGATCGACCACATCACCTCGCAAACGGCGCTCGTGCTGCCGATCGCCGAGATCGCGGCCGCCTGTCATCGTCACGGTGTGGTGGTGCTCGTCGACGGTGCGCACGCGCCCGGCGCAATCGACCTCGATGTCGACAGCCTCGGGGCCGACTTCTACGTGGCCAACTTGCACAAGTGGCTCTGGACTCCGCGCAGTTGCGGATTCGTGTGGGCGGCCGCAGAGCACGTGGCGCACCTGCATCCCACCGTCATTTCGTGGGGCTATCGCAACGGCCTGGCGGCCGAGTTCGACTTGCTCGGCACGCGCGATCCGACACCCTTCCTCGCCGCGCCGTTCGCGATCGAGTTGTGGAACGACTGGGGCGGCCGGCTCATCCTCGATCACAACCATCAACTGATCGTGCGAAACGCGCGTCGACTCGCCGAGGCCTGGGGCACCGAGTTCTCCATTCCCGAGTCGATGCTCGGCCCGATGGCCTACGTGACGTTGCCCGACGGGCTCGGTTCCACTCGCGCCGACGCGGTGGCGCTGCAGGAATCTTTGCTGGCCGACGACCGCATCGAAGTTCCGGTCTTCGCCGATCAGGGCCTCCTGACCTGCCGAATCTCGGCGCAGATCTACAACGACGACAATGATTTCGCCTTTCTGATCGATGCCGTGAAAAGTCGTTGCTAGACGACTTCTCACGTGTTCACGAACGGGGGTACGGTCCCGCGCGTGGGGGATCGTCACCCGACCGCGCAGGCCATGGTGGAACTCGCCATGGAGGCCTTGAACGAAGGCGGCGAAGCCGCGGTGAAAGTGGACGCGATCGTTCGGCAGTGTCAGGTGTCGGTCACATCGTTGTATCACCACTTCGGAAGTCGTGAAGGCCTGATCGAAGCCGCGCTCATCGAGCGGTACTCGCGAATCGTCGTCACCAACGTGGACGACTTCGTGTCGGGTGTGAAGCAGTCGAGCAATTGTGACGACATGAAGTCGCTCATTGAGCGTTTCGTTCCGTTCGTGCAGGGGCGGCCTAACCGCGATGTCCGTTTTGCGCGCGCCGCCGCCGTGGGGGCTGCCATCAGCCGGCCGGCGCTACGCGATCACATGGGTCGAGTGCAAGAGACGCAGGTCCATGTGTTGGCCGACGCACTCGAAGATGGTCAACGACGAGGAATCGTTTGCACGGGCGTGGACGCGATGTCGTTGGCTTTTTGGTTGTCGGGTATCGTGTTCGGCAAGATCCTGTTGGAGATCACGTCGCCATCCGACGATCAGGAGAAGATCTACTCCGACCTCACGGTGCAGGCCGTCGAGTCGGTGCTGTTGCCGCGGCTCTGACGTCTCAGATTTCGATCGAAGTGAGATCGGGCCCGAGCACGATGTTGCCGGTGAAGTGAGCGGCCGCGCGAGAGCGCCAGTCGTCCTCTTGTCCGGGCTGTAGCGCTGGCACGTAGTGCGTGAGCACCAGGTTCTTCACGTCGGTGCGCGTCGCTGTTTGCGCGGCCTGTTCGACGGTCGAGTGGTAGTCGAGAATGTCGCGGAAACGTTCTCCGGTGGGCACCAGGTCGGCCACGAACTTCACCATGTCGTCACGGATCACCGTCTGCACGTACGCGTCGGCGTTGCGACACATCTCGTCAACCCCGGCGCACGGGATGGTGTCACCCGCAAGCGCTGCCACCTTGCCGTCGTGTTCGAGACGGAAGCCGATGCTCGGGCGCACCGGCCGGTGATCGGTTTCGTGCACCGACACGGCGATCGCACCGATCGAGAATCGTGCGCCGGGTTCGAGTTCGTGCACATTCACCGTGAGCGGGCCGTTGGCGCGTAGGTCGTCGTGGTGGTCGTGGCGATACTGCTGATCGAGATCGAGCATCGTCAGCATGGCGTCCACCATCGCGCGCGTGCCCAGCGGCCCGTAAACGGTGAGCGGAACGTTAATCGGCGACATGACCCATCGCGAGGTGACGAGATCGTTGAGGTCGGTGATGTGATCGCTGTGCAGGTGGGTGATGAGCACGGTGTTGACGGCGGGTGGAACCACGCTGGCGGCCATGAGACGCATGAGCGCGCCGCGGCCGCAATCGACCATCACGTTCTGATCGGCCGCCTGCACGAGCGTGCACGGGCCGGCGCGGTTGGGGTCGGGGAGAGGACTGCCGGTGCCGAGCAGCGTGATCTTCACTGGGCCTCGGCCAGTGCTTCGGTGAGGGTGTTCCAGGCGAGCGTGGCGCACTTGATGCGCACGGGGAACTTCACCACACCTTGCAGTGCTTCGAGGTCACCCAACTTCACCTCGGGGATGGGCGTGGGGTCATCGTCCTCGATCGACATCATGCTCTTGAACTTGCGCACGATGGCCTTCACATCGTCGACCTTCTTGCCCTTCACGGCCTGGCTCATCATCGACGCCGAACTCTGCGAGATGCTGCAGCCCTGACCGCTCACCTTCACATCGGCAACGGTGTCGCCGTCGATCTGCAGGTACACGGTGATCTCGTCGCCGCACAACGGGTTGTGACCCTGCGCATGCACGGCGGGCGGCGTCTCCAACTCGCCGCGGTTACGCGGTGAGCGGTAATGGTCGAGGATGATCTCGCGGTACAGGTCTTCGAGGCCGGGCATGGTGCTCCTTCCGCGCCAGTCTTACGGGCCGAAGATGTCGCTGGCACCGTCGAGGGCGTCGGCCAGCGCATCGGCATCGGATTCGTCGTTGTAGATGTAGAACGAGGCGCGGGCGGTGGCGTTGGCACCGAGCAAGCGCATGAGGGGCTTGGCGCAGTGGTGGCCGGCGCGCACGCACACGTTCTTCTGATCGAGCACCTGGCTCACGTCGTGCGGGTGGATGTCGCGGAACGCGAAGCTGAGGACCGCTCCGCGCACCTCCACGTTGCGCGGCCCGTGGATGGTGATGTCGTCGCCGTAGCGATCGGTGAGGGTGCGCAGTGCGTAGTCGGTGAGGTGCATCTCGTGCTGGCGAACATTGTTCATACCGAGACCGCTCAAGTAGTCGACCGCGGCGCCGAGTCCCACGGCTTCCACGATGGGTGGTGTGCCGGCTTCGAACTTGGCCGGCAGTTCGGCGCAGGTGAATCCGTCGAGGCGAACGTCGGCGATCATGTTGCCGCCACCGAGGAACGGTGGCATGGCGTCGAGCAACGCTTCGCGGCCCCACATCACGCCGATACCCGACGGTCCGCACATCTTGTGACCGCTGAAGGTGACGAAGTCGGCGCTCCATGCCTGCACATCGGTGACGTTGTGCGGAACGTATTGGCACGCGTCCACGATGGCGATGGCACCAGCGTCGTGCGCGGCCTTGCACAACGCGGCCACCGGCGTGATGGTGCCGAGCACGTTGCTCATGGCCGTGAACGACAGCACCTTGGCGCCGTCGAGCAGCGACGACAAGTTAGTGAGATCGAGTTGACCGTCGGCCGTGAGCGAAATCCAGCGCAGCTCGATACCGTGTGATGCGGCGAGCATCTGCCAGGGCACGATGTTGGCGTGGTGCTCCATGTGAGTGAGCACGACGGCGTCTCCGCGCTTCAGGTTGGCGCCGCCCCACGAATGCGCCATCAGATTGAGCGATTCGGTGGCGTTCTTGGTGAACACCACTTCATGCGCCTTAGGTGCGTTGATGAACGTCTGCACCTTGCCGCGCGCACCTTCATAGGCGTCGGTGGCTGCGGCGGCCAGGCGGTACGCGCTACGGTTAATGGGCGCGTACGAGTGGCGCATGAAGTCGGCCATCGCGTCGATCACGACGTTGGGCTTCTGCGACGTGTTGGCCGAGTCGAGGTAGACGATGGGCTGGCCATCGATACGACCGATGATGACCGGGAAGTCGGCCTTGACGCGGGCCCAGTCGACGGACGCGATGCTCATGAGCGGAATGACTCGTATCCGCTGCGCTCCAGCTGTTCGGCGATTTCCATACCGCCGCTCTTCACGATGCGTCCGTCCACCATCACGTGCACGTGATCGGGGGCGAGTTCGTCAAGCAGACGTTGGTAGTGCGTGATGAGCACGACGCCCATTTCCGGCCGGTCGGCGCGCACTTCGCGAATGCCCTGGGCGACGATGCGCAGTGCGTCGATGTCGAGACCGGAGTCGGTTTCGTCGAGGACCGCGAGGTCGGGTTCGAGGATGGCCATCTGCATGATCTCGTTGCGCTTCTTCTCGCCGCCCGAGAAACCTTCGTTGAGGTAGCGGTCGACGAACGACGAGTCCATGCCGAGTCGCTTCATCCAGTCCATGGTGGCGAGTCGTAACTCGAGCACTGAGAGGTCGATGCCCTTGCGCGCGCTGAGGGCTTGGCGCAGGAACTGGATGACCGACACGCCGGCGATCTCTTGCGGGTACTGGAAGCCGAGGAAGATGCCAGCCTTGGCGCGCACGTCGGTGGGCCAGTCGGTGATGTCGTCGCCGTGGAGCAGAAGGCGGCCGTCGGTGACGTCGTATTCGGTGGAGGCCAGCACGCACGATGCAAAGGTGCTCTTGCCGCAGCCGTTGGGGCCCATGATCGCGTGCACCTCGCCGGCGTTCACGGTGAGGTTCAGGCCGCGGAGGATGTCGGCCGGGGTGGTGGCGTCGAGGTCGTCGACCGCCGGGCGGGCGTGCAGGTTCTCCACCTGGAAGAGGGGGGCTGAGGGGGAGGTCACGGCGTGGAGTCTACGACCGGACCCGGATTACTCCTATGGCCGTAGTGCAAATTCGTGGTCTGTGATTGGTGTTCTGGGTGAAGGATTCGCCGGATTTGCGGCAGTTTTTCACCCAGATCCCCGGGCCGGTCCCCGGCCGGGTCGCACCCTGAAGGAGCCTCGTCAATCTGGGTGAAAATTCACGGCAAATCCGGCGAATCCTTCACCCTGAACCACGGAGGGTGCGCCAGATGGCGGGGTAACTCGCGTATTCGTAGCCCGGGCTGACATAGCGCGACTCGCGCAGAAGCCGGTGATACCGCGGCAGATTGCGGAACGGCACACCTGCGTCTACATGATGCGCGAGATGGAAGCCGATGTTGAACGGTACGAGGAAGAACTGTGCGAGCGGATGCTGCGCCACCGAATGCGTGGCCACGCGCCGATCACTCGATGCCATGAGCCCGCCGTGTTCGGCGATGGAGCGCAGTCGATTGATCACGCGCCACACCGTCAGATATGGCAGCAACCAGAACAACGGGTACACCCACCAATACCCCGCCACGATCGACCCCGCAATCAACACGGCCTGCACCGCAAGGATCTTCAGCAACGTGCGTCGCACGATCGCCATCGGGCTCGTGATGCCCATGAACTGATCGCGCAATAACCGCAACCCGGTTCGACCTGTCGCATCGCGCAACAACTTGCGTCGGAAGCTCGCGGTGGAAATCGGGTAGTTGGCGTAGAGAGGAATGTCGGGTTCGTCGGGGCCGAACTCATGGCGATGATGAGCCATGTGCACGCGTCGATACGCATCGGTATTGGTGAACGCCGGATATCCGATCAACCAACGTCCCACGAAGTCGTTGGCGGCCTTGTTGCAAAACAAGAGCCGATGAGCAGCTTCGTGCATGAGCGAAGCGAACTGAGCGTGTGCTCGACCCATCAGCACGACGGCCGGGATCCACGACCACGGCCCGAGCCACACCGCCGCCACCACCACGACGGCGGTCTGCGTATACACCGACACCACCGACAGCGCGTTGCGCCACGAAGGAATGCGTCGTAACGATTCGCGCACCGCCGGTGTTGCACGCCCGTCGGCGAGAACCTCATCGGTCACGCGCCCGGGAGACAACACGTCAGCCAGCGGAACCATTCCGCCGAGTCGAGGTGCGGCCACGTCGGTCACAGCCACAGATTTCGAATCGCGCAGGTCCTCTTTCCACGAGCGGAAGCGATCGTGACGCGTGCCGCTCGGCCCGACACCTTCGCCACTCCCGTCGGGGAAGAGCCTGAATGTGAATTGGCGCAGCAAATCATCAGTATGGGCTACCCAATAACGAGCGTCGGCGTCGGTGGCCGGCCCGCTTCGCCACAACAACCACGGCCCGATTCGGCGTTTGTATTCGGCCACCGGCTCGCCGGGAAGATCACGCCCCAAAGCGAGGAGTTCGGTTGGCGCCTCAATCCAGGCCGTGGCCACGATGTTGCGATCGCGCACCGGGGTGGCAGGCAAGTTGGCGGTGTGAATCGGCGTGTGATCGGGCGGACGTTCGTCGTAGCGAAGCGCTCGGTCACCAACCACGATCGACCCACTCCTGTAAGTGCGGACGCTCGTTGCCGATGGTGGTGTCGGCACCGTGCCCGGGCAACACGATCGTGGTGTCGGGGAACGGGAACAACAAGTTGTCGATCGAGTCGATGATGGTGGTGAACGATCCGCCCGGGAACTTGGTGGCTCCAGGCCCACCCGGAAACAGCGTGTCGCCGGTGAATAGCAACGGCGTTCCGGCCACGTGGAACGAGATCGAACCAGGAGTGTGCCCGGGGTTGTGAATGGCGTGCAGACGCAGGCGACCGACTTCGATCACGTCGTCGTGATTCATGAACACGTCGTAGCCAACGTCCTTGAGCATCGGCGCGTCGAGTTCGGTGACGGCCACCTCGTAACCGGCTTCGCGCATGGCGGGCACGGCCTGAATGTGATCGTGATGACCGTGTGTTTCGAGAACGCGACGAACCCCGAGCCGTTCGCACAGCGCGAGCAACTTCTCGTGTTCGTTGGCGGCGTCGATGAGCACCGCGTCGCCGGTCTGCTGGCAGCGCACCACGAACACGTTATTGTCGTACGGTCCCACCACCAGCCGGTGAACCTCGACCGACGAGTCGGACCAGTGCAGAAGTGCTCCATCACTCATGCAGTGAGTCTCGCAGGGGTGTCCGGTACGGGCGAGGTCGACCTTCTAGGGTTTCTCCGTGCTCGAGATCCCCTCCGTGCCGGACGCCCAGCCGAATACGTCGTCGTCGGCCCCGACGCAATCGGCCGACCCGAAGCGCGGCCCCACCCGCGCGGTGCTCGGCGCGCTGGTGGCCCCCGGCGCGCCGTCGTTCTTCCGACGCCCGGTGGTGTCGTGGTTCTTGCTCGTGTTCGGCGTGCTGTTCCCGGTGGCATTGCTGGTGGTGGGGTTCGTACGGCGCAACTCGATCACGGGCTTGGTGCTCGACGAAACGGTGCTGCTCATCATCCAGATCGCGCTGGCGGTGTTCGTGCTCACGCGCCTCATCGCGGTGGTGGAGGTCATCAACGCCCACGACACCGGAAGCCGCAAGCGACTCGCGTCGTTCGTGGCGGTGCTGGGCATGTTGGTGATCGCGTTCCCGGCCGGCTTCTCGGTGGTTCGAGCCGACCAACTGAGCGACGTGATCAACAACGTGTTCGTCACGTCAGGAAGCACGGACCCACTCGCGATCGCATCCGACGTAGCGAGCGACGAGTATCAGAACGTGTTGCTGCTGGGTGGCGACGAAGGCCCGGGCCGATGGGCGTTGCGCACCGACACGATGATCTTGGTGTCGATTCACAAGCCGTCGGGACGCGTGGCGATGATCTCGATTCCACGCAACATGGGCCGACTGAAGTTCCCTGAAGGATCAGCCATGGCCAAGGAGTTTCCGAAGAGCTTCAACGGCTTGGCCAATGCGATCTACCCGTACGTGTATTCGCATCCCGACATCGCGGCTCAGTATTTGCGCGGCTCGCTCGCACCCGAGGCCGTCGCGCTGGCGAGCGCGATCAGTTATTCGATGGACGTCACGATTCACGATTACGTGCTCGTGAATATGCAAGGGTTCATCGAGATCATCGATGCGCTAGGCGGAGTGACGGTCACGCTCGACAAGAAGATCCCGATGCCTGGCAACGTGCCTGGCGCGAAGTCGAAGTATCCGCCGATCATCGGGCCGGGCGAGGTGGAGATGGACGGCACCATGGCGCTCGGGTACGTGCGTTCACGAGCGGCCGACAGCGATTACAGCCGGATGGGTCGACAGCGTCGACTGCTTGAGACGTTGGCGTCGCAAACGTCGGGGAGTGACGTTCTGCTGAAGTTTCCGGCCTTGGCCGATGCGTTGAAGAACAACGTGCGCACGTCGCTCACGCCGAGCGAGTTCGCGTTCTTGGCCGATCGTTTGCGATCGGGAGCAAACATTCAGGAATCGGTGGGATTGACGCCGCCGTTGGTGCAGCCTGGGCGCCCGGATTACGGCAACGTGGCCAACTTGATCGACGCACTTCAAGACGCCATCAAAACCGGTGTCGACTTCCCCTTCGCCTAAACATTGGGCGCGAAACCCCGGCAAATTTGCCGGTCTGGTTCCCCATGCCGTGGGTTTCGCCGTGTCGTGCCGCCCATCGAGGAACGTCGAACTAAAACCTCAGGCCGAGATCACGTCGAACCCGAGTGACATCGCCACCGGGATCTGCGCCGAATCGAACGTGACGAACGAAATCGGACGGGGGAGTCGATCGGCCGCAGCGAGGTGGATCGCATCGGCGAGACGCACCGGCTGTTCGCGAACGATCTGCGCCGCGCGATCGAGACACCGCTGATCGACCGGCACCACGGCCACGCGATCCCATAGCAAGCGCACTTCGTCTTCCACATCGCGCTGCAGTACCGGCTCGTCGGTGAGACGGGGAACCAACGCGAGCGACTCGGTGAGAGCGAGTGCACTTGCGCACCAGTCGCCATCACCCGACAACGCATCGAGCACCTGCGCACGATTGCGCCCGTCGATCACGGCCGAGATGAGCGCCGACGAGTCGAGATACAGCGTCATCGGATCTCTCGCAGCAGACGATCGACACGCGACCCCGACCACACCGGAATCGGATCGCGGGGAACCCAGTCGCCGATACGACGCGGGGCGATCACGAGACCCTGCGCCACCAGATCGGCCAAGCGCACCTGCCCGTCCATCCCGGACAGCGGGCCGAGCGATGCGATCGGTCGACCGTCGATAGTGATGACGAGGTGTTCGCCCGCCCCGGCTCGCCGCACGGTCGCGGCGGCCTCGGCGCGCATCTGGCGGATTCCGACTTCGCTGGCCACGGCGTCACGGTATCCCCGCAACACCCCATTGCGTACACCGGTGTACGCAGGCCGACTCGGGGCTGACTCCTCGACACCATCAAGATGACGACATGAACTTTGCTTTCTCCGAAGAACAGGAAGAACTCCGCAAGACAGTCCGTGCGTTCCTCGAGGCCAAGAGCGCCGAGACCGCCGTGCGCGAGCAGATGGAAACCGAAGCCGGTTTCGACAAGGCCGTGTGGTCGCAGATGGGCGAGCAGATGGGCCTGCAGGGTCTGCACATCCCCGAGGCCTATGGCGGATCGGGTTACTCGTACGTCGAGCTCGGCGTAGTGCTCGAAGAGATGGGCCGCGCGCTCCTGTGCGCCCCGTACTTCGCCACCGTGGTGCTCGCCGCCAACACGGTGCTCCAGTCGGGTGACGAGGCCGCGAAGAAGAAGTACCTCCCCGGCATCGCGTCGGGCGAGACGATCGCAACCCTCGCGTTCACCGAGCCCTCGGGCAAGTGGGACGAGAGCGGCATCACGTTGCAGGCGTCGGGTAGCGGCTCGTCGTTCACGCTCAACGGCACGAAGATGTTCGTGATCGATGGGCACACCGCCGACCTCATCATCGTCGCCGCCAAGACGGGTAAGGGCGTGAGCCTGTTCGCCGTCGATGGCAAGGCGTCGGGCCTCACGCGCACTGCGCTCAGCACGATGGACCAGACGCGCAAGCAGGCCAAGCTCGAATTCAAGGACGTGGTCGGCGAACTCATCGGCACCGAAGGCGCGGGCTGGAAGGTTCTCTCCAGCGTTCTCGACTTGGCTGCTGTCGGTTTGGCTGCCGAGCAGGTGGGCGGAGCGCAGAAGGTTCTCGAGATGGCCGTCGAGTACGCGAAGGTTCGCGTGCAGTTCGGTCGTCCGATCGGTTCGTTCCAGGCGATCAAGCACAAGTGCGCCGACATGTTGCTCGAAGTCGAGTCGGCCAAGTCGGCTGCGTACTACGGCATGTGGTGCGCCAGCGAGATGAACGACGAACTGCCGTCGGTCGCTTCGCTCGCCAAGGCCTACTGCTCGGAGGCGTACTTCCACGCCACCGCCGAGAACATCCAGATCCACGGTGGCATCGGCTTCACCTGGGAGCACCCGGCGCACCTGTACTTCAAGCGGGCGAAGTCGTCGGAGTTGCTGTTCGGTGATCCGACGTACCACCGCGAGTTACTCGCCCAGCGCATCGGCATCTAACCGTTGTTCTGGTGAGGATTCTTCACCCCTGGGGTTGAAAACTCTCACCAAAACATCAGCACAGAACTCACTCGGTGGGTGGTTAGGCAATCGTTGGTTGCCAGCCATCGACCGCTGTTTTTCTGGTGAGGGAACTCGACCCCCACGGTGAAGAATCCTCACCAAAACACCGGAAGGGGCGTCGGGGTAGCGTGACGAGTCATGTGGATGTACGTGCTCGTTTCCACGGTGCTCGTGTTCCTCATCGCGGCACTCGTCACCGGTCGTGAAGCGCGCCGACTCGACGCGCTCGCACCGCGCGCGGTGTACCAAATCGATCAGGCCATCGCGTACGTGGTGGAGAACATTCCCGACCAAACCAAGGCTCGCCTCACCATGAGCGAACTCGAGCAACTGCTCACGTTGCACGTGAACTGGTTGCACGACAAGGGACTGCAGCCCGACGCCGTGATCGACCGGCCGCAAGACATCGCCGAGCCCGTGGTGGTGTCGGACGACGCGCTCATCGCGTATCTACTGGGTCAGGCCGAAGAGGCCGGAGTCGCGCTGCTCGACGACGTGGATGTGGTGAACGTGGTGGAGGCGCACCTCGCGTACTTCGACGCCATCGGCGCCGTCGGGCCGACCGCCCACGAGGTGTAGTCCCGTCCGGCTTGCCCCGGCGTCACGCTCTGTCCGGGCGTCGCCACCGAGGCCCGACTAGCGTGATCTTCGTGGAACGGCCCGTGAAGTTCGAGCACACCCGCTACCTCGGCGACAAGCGCACGCAGTTGGTGTACGACGTCGACAACTGGGACGACGAGGCCATCATCAACGAGATCGTCGATGCCGAAGTGGGCTTATGCTTCGGCCCCGACACGCTGGTGGAGGCTCGCAACCGCGGCTACACCCTCGCCACGCCCGGCGCCCGGCGCCGGCACCGCAAGCCGCGCGCGTAACCGTGCTCTCCAACGGCGAGATCCTGTCGTCGGGCTTCACCCTTCCGCGTTACCTCACCCGCCCGGCTGGCCGCGAAGAGGCGCTGCCCGGCGTGATCATGTGCCACTCGTTTCCGTTCGCGTCACACGATGCGCGTCACTCGGCGAGCACGTTTCCCGAGTTGATGGATCGCATCGCCAACGAACTCGGTTTCGCCGCGATGTGTTTTACGTTCCGCGGTTGTGGTGAGAGCGATGGTGATTTTTCTCTGCAGGGTTGGGTCGACGACCTGCGTGCCGCGATCACACACATGATCGAGGAAGCACAGCCCACCGGCTTGTGGCTCATCGGTGCCAACACCGGTGGTTCGGTGGCCATGTGCGTGGGGGCGGAAGACCCGCGCATTCGCGGGTGCGCACTTCTCGGGCCGCGCGCCGACTTCGACGACTGGGCGAGTCAGCCACGCCGGTTCCTCGAGCACTGTCGCGACGTTGGCGCGGTTCGCACTCCGCGCTACCCGAAAGACTTCGACGAGTGGACGCGCGAGTTGCGCCACTTCCGTCCGGTGGCGGCGTCAGCCGATTTCGCGCCGCGTCCGTTGCTCATCCTTCATGGCGATGAAGACGAAAGCGTGCCGGCGAGCGATGCGCGGCAGTTGGCCGAGGCCCATGGAGCAGCCGACATGCGCGTGTTCGAAGGGGGAGGGCACCGCCTGCGCCACGATCCGCGGGCGATGTCGGTGCTGCTCGGCTGGCTCGATCGCCAACGCCTCGTCGACGAGTAGGCGTCAGCAAAGGCGGGAGTACCAGGAGTAGGCGGAGGAGATGATCTCGTCCGGCCCACGCGTCGCCTTCCAGCCCAAAACCGATTCGGCCAGTCGCGAATCGGCGAACACCACGGCCGGATCTCCCGGTCGTCGCGCCACCACTTCGTACGGCACCGGCTTTCCACTCGCACGCTCGGTCGCGGCCAACACCTCCAGCACCGACGAACCGCGACCCGTCCCGAGGTTCACCGTGATGCTTCCGCCGCCCGCCACCAAGTGATCGATCGCGGCCACGTGTGCCGCCGCCAGATCTTCCACGTGGATGTAGTCGCGCACGCCGGTGCCATCAGCGGTTGGGTAGTCGTTACCGAACACCAAGACGGAACCACTCGCGCCGAGCGCGGCCTTCATCACCAACGGCACCAAGTTGGTGGTGATCGACCAGTCTTCGCCGATCGTTCCATCGTCGGCTGCACCCGCCGCGTTGAAGTAACGCAGGCTGGCCCATCGCACACCGTGCGTGGCGCCGTACCACGAGATCACGCGTTCCATCACGGCCTTGGTTTCGGCGTACACGTTCTCGGGCCGTAGCGGCGCCGTTTCGTCCACCGGTACGTACTCGGGGTTTCCGTACACCGCCGCCGACGACGAGAACACCACTCGCTTCACGCCAGCGCGCAGTGCACCTTCCATCAGGTGAACGGTTCCTTGCACGTTGTTGCGCCAGTACATGCCGGGCCGCTGCATCGATTCGCCTGCGCTCTTGTAGGCGGCGAAGTGCACAATGTCGGTAACGCCTTGTTCGCGGCAGGTGCGCTCCACCAGGTCTTGGTCGGCGATGTCGCCCACCACCAACGGCGCACCCAACAACACATCACGATTACCGCGTTCGAGCGAATCGAACGCCACCACCTCACGCCCGAGTGATCGCAACAACTTCACGGTGTGCGAGCCGATGTAGCCGGCGCCGCCCGTCACCAAGATGGTCATCAGAAACCTTCGTAATTGCGGAAGTACTCGATCATTCGACTCAGACCATCGGAGAGCGACACCGTCGGCTCCCAATCGAGCAGGTCGCGCGCCTTGGTGATGTCGGGGCACCGCTGCATGGGGTCACCCTCGCGCTCGGGCGGCGTGGGCACCGAAATCACCGCACTCGAGGACTTGCAGAGAGCCACCACCAACTCGGCCAACTGTCGCATCGTGAATTCCGCCGGATTGCCAACGTTCACCGGCTCGGTCACGGTGCTGTCGAGTAACGCGACGAGGCCGAGCACCTCGTCACTCACATGACAGAACGAACGCGACTGATTGCCTTCACCGTGCAACGTGAGTGGCTCGCCACGTAGGGCTTGTTCGATGAATGTGCCCACCACACGACCGTCCTGCGGTCGCATGCGTTCGCCGTACGTGTTGAAGATGCGCGCGATGCGGATGTCGAGGCCGTGCACGCGTTGGTACGCCATCGTGAGCGCCTCGGAGAATCGCTTGGCCTCGTCGTAGCAACTGCGCGGCCCAGTGGACGACACGTTGCCCCAATACGTCTCGGGTTGCGGATGCACCAACGGATCGCCGTACACCTCACTGGTGGATGCGAGAAAGAACACGGCACCATCAGCCAAGGCGCGATCGAGCAGATTGCGCGTGCCGACACTGCCCACCGACAGGATCTCGAGCGGAATGCGCGCGAAGTCGGACGGCGAGGCCGGGCTGGCCAAGTCCATTACGGCGTCGAACGGTTCGGCCAGCGCGATGTGATCGGGGAACGGATAACACACGTCGTGCTCGACGAGCGCGAACATGTCGTTGTTGTAGAGGTGCACGAGGTTGGAGCGGCGACCAGTCGACAAGTTGTCGATGGCCACCACTTCGTCGCCGCGCGCGAGCAACGCGTCGGCCACGTGCGACCCCACGAAACCAGCGCCACCGGCCAAGAGAACCCGCACGACTACCGCCCGATCCCTTGGTAACTGAAGCCGGCGGCAACAAATGCTTCACGGTCGAGGATGTTGCGCGCGTCGACCACGCCCGCACCACGCATGGCCGCCTTCACGTCGGACGGCGCGACCGACTGGTACTCGGTCCATTCGGTGAGCACGCACAATGCATCAGCGCCCGAACACGCCGCCAGTGGTGACGCGGCCAACTCGACGGCCGATGGCACTCCGAAACGATGGGAGGTCACCGTGGGGTCGTGGGCCACCACACGCGCGCCGGCGGCCACCAAGCGAGAGATCACGTGAAGCGACGGCGACTCGCGGAGATCGTCGGTGCCGGCCTTGAACGTGAGACCCCACACCGCGACGGTCTTGTCCGCCAGCGAACCACCGCACGCATCGGCAACCTTGCGCGCCGTGCGGTCGTATTGCTGCTCGTTCACGGTGATCACACCGGCGAGCAAGTCGAAGGCGTATCCGGCGTCGTCGGCGGTCTTCACCATCGCACGCGAGTCTTTTGGAAAACAGCTCCCACCCCAACCAGGGCCAGGCTGCAAGAACGCCGAACCGATGCGCGAGTCGCTACCGATCCCGGCCACCACGTCGTTGATGTCGGCGCCCACGCCTTCACAGATCGCCGCTACCGCGTTGATGAAACTCAACTTGGTGGCGAGGAAGGCGTTGGCCGCGTACTTGATGGTCTCGGCCGACGCCGGATCGGTGATGATCGTGCGCGCACCGAGCGGTTCGTACAACGCCGCCACGCGAGAAGCGGTATCAAGATCGTCGCTGCCTACCACCACACGATCGGGATGCAAGAAGTCGCGTAGGGCCGAACCCTCGCGTAAGAACTCGGGGTTCGACACCACGCGCACGTCACTGCGACCCATCGCGGCTTCGACCACCTTGGTGGAACCAACCGGCACGGTGGACTTGTTGACGACGATCGAACCAGGAGGCAAGACCGGGGCGATCTCGCGAGCGGCCGCCTCGATGTACGAGAGATCGGCCGAGCCGTCGTCACCCTGGGGGGTGGGAACGCACAAGAACGCCACCTCGCACTGAGCCGCCGCCGTCGCGGCCCCGACCACGAACGACAGACGCCCCGAGGCCAGACCCGAGACGAGCAACTCGCCCAGGCCGTCTTCGACGATGGGCATCTGGCCAGCGGACAATCGCTGCACCTTGGCCTCGTCGATGTCGGCACACACCACCAGGTGACCCAGGTGGGCCAGGCAGACACCGGTGGTGAGACCCACGTACCCGGTGCCGATCACGGCGATGCGCGACGACATGGTTGGGCAGGCTACCCAGGCCCAATCGGTGTGACCGCGGGCCCACCACCACCGTCATGTCACAGAAATCGTCGTGACCAGGTCTTAACGATTTGTGAAAAGTCAGTTTGCTTGGATTTCAGTTCATGGGACCACTGCGCTCGCACACGCCCGAACTGCAACCCAGCGTTCACTGACCTGTAGGTAGAGTCCGACGAGGTGAAGGGGAAAGCCATGGTGCTGTCGATCGACGATCCCCGTCTGATCGAGTCGTTCCGCGCTGGCGAGAACGAGGCCTTCGAGGCGCTCGTGCGCGCCCATCGTCCGGCGCTGTACCGGCACGCCCTGCGCAAGCTCTCCGATCACGCCGCCGCCGAAGACGCCGTTCAGGAAACCTTCACCCGCGCCTACAAGAGCCGCGCCCGCGTGGGAGACGACTGGCGACTCGGTGCCTGGTTGCACCAGATCCTGGCCAACGTGTGCATCGACGAAGCCAACCGTCGCAAGCGCGAGTCGACCAAGGGTGCACGTTGGGCCACCGCAGAAGTGAGTTCGAGCGGCATCGCGCCGGCCCTCGAAGATCAGTTGGGTCTCGACGCCGATCACAGCGATGTGGTGCGTGCGTTGCGCGAGTTGCCGAACAACTATCAAGAGGCACTCGAACTTCGTTACCTGGCCGAACTCGAGTACGACGAGATGGCCGAGGTTCTCGAGATCTCCGAAGAGAACGTTCGCGCGCGAGTGAGTCGCGCCAACAAAGCCATTCGTGTTCTGCTTCGTCCGGTTGCGGCGATCATCGCGTTCTTCGCGGCGTTCTCGTTCCGTCGTGGAGGAAAGGGTGGTCGAGTTCTCGCCGCCACCGCCGAAGGTGCATCGTCGTCGGCGCAAACAGCGTCGACCGTGAGCACTCTCGCCACGCAAGCCAGTCACACCGCGTCGATGTTCGCGCCATTGGTGGAAACCGCGCAGGCAGTAGCCATTCAGGCGCCGCAGGCGATGCCGCTGATTTCGAAGGCCGCCATCGGCATCGGCATGGTGGTGGTGGCCACGTCGCCAGCCACGGCACCGATCGTGATCGATCAATTCCGCGACACGGCACCAGCCCCCGTTGCGATTCAGTCGGCACCCACTGATGCGCCGGCTGCTCCGGTGGTGGCGAGTTCGGCGGCGCCAGCAACGTCGGCTGCACCGGTGGCGGCAAGTTCGGTCGCCCCGGCCGGCGACGTGAGCGCAACGCCCGTCACCACGGCGGCACCGGGCAGCGCGATCGTCATCGTGGGCGACGGGTTCGCGGCTCCCACCACCCAGCCCTCGGTCGCAGTCATCGTCACGACCACTGTGGTGTCGGTTGCCCGCTTGGGTGGTCAGTTGTCGATCGGAGTCCTGACGGTCACGCCGTCGGGCCCGCGCCTCGACGTTGCGGGTTCGGGTTCGCTGCAGGTAGGCGACAAGTCGTATTCGGGGGCGCTCACCGGGCGCACTGCCTTGAGTAGCACCCCCGACAGCCGCGGTCGCCAGCGCCTCGATGCCTCGTTCGTTTTCACCACCGCCGACGGTCCAGTGGAGATCCGGATTGCCGGTTTCGCCACCGCCACGCCAGTGGCCACTCCAGCCGACGGCTCGTCAGCTCCATCGCCCACGGCGTTCTCCATCAGCGGAGTGTTCAAGGCCACCAGCGAGAAGGTACCTTTGCTGCTGTCGGGAACTGCATCAGGTTCTCTCGGGTCGAGTCTGACTCTCAGCCTTTCCAGCTGAATGGCTAACGGTCTGGGACCGAGGTTCTTGGGTTCACCTCTGCCGACTACCCTGCGCTGAACCATGAGGCGGACGGCAAGTTTTCTCTTTGCAACTCTGCTGTTGGGCCTTCTCGCCAGTCCGTCACCCTCGGCCGCCGAGACTCTTTCCCCGTCGGCCTGGCCAAATACGTCGACCACCCAGCCATCTATCGACGGTTGGCCGCACGCGTTACGCATCTTCGGAGCCGACCGCTACCAAACCGGCTTGTCGGCTGCCCTGATGCTGCGTGGCGCCGGGGGCGCGTCGTCGTACCCCTATGGCAGTCCCGACCCCGCCACCGCATCAGGTTGGTGGGGGCTCGGCACCTGCCCGCGCTCGATCATCATCGCGGCCGCCGACAACCCGGCCGATGCGCTGGTGGCCAGTTCGCTGAGCGACCCGACGGGTCAGTCGAGTGAGCCGCGACTTCAGCGCAGTGCGGCGGCTGATCCGTTGTTCGATCCGGTGGGTGGGTTCCAGAAAGTCGACACCGACTTCGCGCCGATCCTCATCACGCGCAGTGCAAGACAGGGAGCGACGTCACTCGATCTCGCCACGCGACTCGCCGCGCAAGACTTGCGCAGTGGCGGTTGCACCACGGCGCGACAGGCGATCATCGTGGGCGGAACATCGTCCATTCCATCGAGCGTCGATACCGAACTCGTTGCCATTGGTTACGAGCAAGTGTTTCGGGTAGCCGGAGCGTCCCGATACGACACGGCAAAACTCGTGGCCGAATCGCTCGGAACCGCAGTGGCGCCCGGTTCGCCCACACCGACGACGTGTTTCGATCCGCTCACCGACGATGGCAACGCGCGCGTAAAGTTCTATGCGAACTCGGTCGTGGAGATTCGCGAATCATCGCAGCAGTGTCGACTGCTGAGCCGAACCGTGGTGCTTGCCGATGGGCTCACGGGTGTTGATGCCCTCGCGGCAGGTTGGTGGACGAGTTTCTGGCAAGTGCCGATCTTGTTGCACAACGGCACCGACATGCTGCCGACGGCAACCACACAGGCGTTGCAGACGTTGCAAGTGGACAATGTGATCGTGCTCGGTGGAACGGCGCGCATCAGTGACGCAGCCGTTGCTCAAGTTTCGTCATCGACGAATGGCGCGAACGTGGTGCGCGTTGCTGGCACCGATCGTTACGCCACAAGTGTGGAGATGGCGCGCACGTTCGGCGGTTGGTACGCCACCGGTCGTGGAACCGAGTTCGCGGGTTCGATGGTGTGCATCGCGGCGTCGAGCGTCGGCACCGCGACTACACCGGGTACTGGGTGGGCTGATGCGCTATCGGCCGGGCCGTGGTGCGCACGAGCCAGCGGCGCGGCCGCCAACCCCAAGACACCGGTGAGGGCGCTCACACCCACCACCGGTCGCTCGCCCACCATTAGCGCCACGGTGGCTCCGGTCGCTCGCCCCGGTCACGATGCCGTCCCTGTTCTATTGGTGCCTGCCGGTGGCCCGAGCCTGCCGGCCAGTGTGGAGGGTCTCTTGGGGTCGGCTTTCGACCCGTCCGACAATTGGTGCACCAGCGTGGCGGCGGCCTCGGGATGTTTGGCCCCCGGGTTCGCGATGGTGTTCGGTGGGGCGGCCTCGGTGGCAGATGGGCAGGTGGATGCCGTGTCGCGGCTGGTGTCGGGTGGGTCGGCCTCGGCGAACACCGAGCGGTCGCCCCGACTCGACGGAGCCTTCGTGACCCGGCTCGACATGAGCCCGGTTTTCGACGATCCGGCAGGAGTTTCCCCTGGCAGCGGGGCTGATCGGGTCTGTGTCGATAGGGCCGGGTACTCGGGTGCCCGCTGGCTCCTGGTGGCTGGCGCAACGACGTCGGCGTCGGCTGATGTCATGACCCGCGGTCGGTACGCGTCCGACGCCGATGGGATGACAAGAAGTCCTGGGAGGGGCAGTCCGGTCTGTGTCGCCGTCTCGGTCGGGGTGGCGAATACTGCTTCTAGCAGGGCCGTTTCACTTGCCGGCCCCGTCAGTTCGACCGTCTCGTTCCCGCTGTTGGCGGTCAATCGGTTCACGCTGTCGTCCACGATCTCGGCAACCTCCCCCCAATCGTCGTCAGGGGTCCTGTCCGAACTCGACACCTCGGCCGGAGGCACCACGAACTGGACTTTCGCCAGTTCAGCGGCGGTTTCGGCCACGAGTCGGGGGGTGAGTTCACCGCTTTCTTCGTCGACGGTGGTTCTCAGCCTCACCCGGGGCACGAACACCGCCACCCAGACCGCTGCCGACACGTTCACGGGAACCTTCACCCTGGTCAGCGCGCTGGGGACCGTGACCGGCACGCTGTCGGGAGAGGCAATCCTGTCGGGTGGGGTGTGGCGACTTCGGGGTCGCGCCGTGTTCGGTGCGGGGTCGTGGACTGTGACCTCAGGGTCCGGGGGCTTCTCGGCCGACATTGCAACTCTGGGGCCGGGGACCCTGGCCGACGATTCGGTCGTCTGGCGTCTCGACGGAAGCGTTGTCTGAAAGGCCCGGTTGGACGTCAGGTGGCCTTCACGCATGTCATGACGTGGGCGAATACCAGCGAGGATGTTTGACCCTGGTGTTCGAAATCCGTAGCATGTCTGGTGGCCGTGTGCCCGTGTGTCACAACCTCGGTTGAGGCGCGGTTACAGGGTGCAGCGGTACGCATGCTTCGGGGACGGCAACGCCTCCGGTCAACGCAAGCCGAAATTCATTCCAACAACCAAGGAGGAAACTCTTGAAAGACCAACGGAAGCGAGTAGCCAAGCGCCTCGCATCCGGCCTACTGGCCGGTGCACTGGCCCTTGGTGGGCTTGCGCTTTCGGGTGGACCGGTGTCAGCCAACACTCCGTCTTCCCCGACGACCAACCGCATCGCTGGTGCGGACCGCTACGAGACTGCTGCGGCGGTGGCTCGTGCTCAACTGAATACGACATCGGCCGGAGCGACAACCGCGACAAACCCGACCAGCCTGATCATCGCGTCGGGAGAATCATTCGCTGACGCCCTCGTTGGCGCTCAGCTTGCGACCGACACGCGTCCTCTTCTCCTGGTGAAGAAGGACAGCATTCCGAGTGCTGTCTCGGATTGGATCACTGATTATAAGACTTCTTTCGCCACTGGTTCGAGGCGGGTGTTCATCCTGGGAGGCACCGACGTGATCTCTGCCGCAACCGCGACCGCTATCCAGTCAGCGATCACGACCGCTGGATCGTTGACGCCGCCGGTAATCACTCGCTTGTCTGGTGCCGATCGCTACGCGACGGCAAAGGCGATTAGCGACTTCACGGACATCACTCAAGCGGACGACTCTTTGCTGATCGCGAACGGCGAGAACTTCCCTGACGCTCTCAGCGCTGGTGCGGTGGCTGCCGTCAGAGGTTGGCCGATGATCATCACCCCCTCAAGCGGTCTCAACGCGTCGGTCCAGGCCAAAATCGACTCGTTCATTGCTCTTCCGGGTGGTACCGACCAGTTCGTGATTGTCGGTTCCGAGGCGGTTGTGCCTCGCGCAATCGAGGAGTACATCATCAACACCAAGGGTGTCTCTGGCAGCAAGATCCGCCGCATTCAGGGTGCGGATCGCTACTTGACGAACGCCCGGGTGAACCAGGCCTACCTCACCTTCTCAGCCGCAACCGGCTACACCGGAGCGAACGTTGCGCTGGTGTCGGGAGAAGCTCCGTGGGACGCATTGGCGTTTGCTGGTTTTGGTAAGAAGACCAATACCCACCTGTTGCTGACTCCGACCGCGGGTGGCAGCCCGTTCGCGTCGGTAATCGCCGCGACATTGGCAGCTATCAACGATGCTGGGCTCGGAACGAACCAGCGTTTGTGGATCATTGGTGGAACCGCTGCCGTTTCTTCTGCGGCCCGGACTGGTTACGTTGCTGCCTCAGCAACCGACTTGACTGCCACTTTGGCCTGCCCGACTAGTTCGGCCGCGGCTAACCGTGATTTGACCCTGACACTGTCGGGCCAAACCAATACCGGCGGATTTGCGTTCGAACACGACACGATGACTTCGATTTCGGCCATTTCGTCGGTTTTTAGGAAGAACAACGTCGCGTTGACTGGAAGCGTGTCTGCATCTGCGGATGCGAATGCTGGGGGTTTCGGCGTCCTTCGCCAGACCTACACGATCACAATGACTGCGCCGCCGGCGACGAACGATGTGTTCACCTTTGACGGAATCGTGGAAGGTGCGCTTGTCGGAACGACCGGAGCTCGCACCTTCCCGCGTTCGATCGGTTCAGCTTCGTGCACCGTTACTGCTGATACCACCCGCCCGACGGTGACGATCACGTCAGTCGCCGGTACCGGAGGGACGAATTCTGCGTCTGGTGGCTACTTCTGGATTAACGCATCAGAGCCGATCACCGTTGGTTCGGGTCTCGCAATCCAGACCAACGGTACAGCAGTTCCGGAGATCAACTTCAATGGGGCTAATCCCACGCTTTCGGCAACAATTGTTCCTTTGGGAACGGCGTCAACACGCGGAGGGCGCAACTATCACTCCAACTTCCTGATGCAGCTCGCTGACATCACTTCAGGTGCTCAGTTGTCTACGAGTGCTCAGGTTCCTTACGGTCTTGGTGCGACAACTCTGATCGTGTCGGCTTCGGCCTTCGCTGACGCCGCCGGTCTAAACCCGTCGGTGGACGTTCGCTCGACAGTGTCGACAGACTCAGCCTCACCGACGATCACCCCGATTGTTCTCTCGAACACTCCGGAGGCTGTGGCTAACTATCGGATTGCTCCTTTGAGTATTTCCGCCGTAACCACCGCTAACGGAGGTGCGTACCAGGGAGCCAAGGGAAGTGGCTGGGCTGTAAGTGTCGTCAATCAGCGCGGCATCCTTAAGCCGACAGTGGTTGAGAACGCTACGGCGAAGACTATGGTCATCACTGCCGACGTCGGATACCACACCCCTGCTGATGTTGCCACGGCGCTGGCCAACAGCGATAATGGCAACTGGGAAGTCGAGTCGTCGGCTGAGGCTGGATTCCTTCCGACCTCGTTGTTGACCGCATCGGTCGTGCCTGCGTCGTGCCTCGCCGCGGTTTGCGGAAAAGACATAGTGGTCTTGTTCCTCGTCGCGAGCGAGCCGGTCCACGGTTTGACCTCGGGCTACTCAGCGTCAGTTGGTGGCTTCGGTACGCCGTTCGTCACCGCTGTGGACTTGGTAAATTCGCTCGGTCTTGCCAGTGGTTACGGAAACCGTATCCTTTCTAATCTCAATGTCAATACGGCACGCGTTGTGACAGTGACCTCGCAGTTCGAGGGCTCGGGAACGCTTTCGTTCCAGGCAGGGTCTGCTGCGGCGTCTGCTATCACCGACTTGGTCGGAAACTTCCTCGTCGCGCCGGTGACCTTCACCGTTACCTGATAACTGTCCACTACCTAGTACGGTTGGCCCCGGGAGCAATCCCGGGGCCAACTCATTTTGGAGTGAACATCACGAACACTGCATCGCCGTCTCTTTCTCTCGCGCGTTGGACAACGGTCGGGATCAACTTTGTTTTGCCGGTGATCTTCTACCGAAACTTGGTGGATTCCTTTGACCTCACCAAGGCAACAGTGCTGTGGATCGCTGGCTCGTCGGTCCTGGTTTTCATAGCTGCGAGTTCATCTTGTATCGAGTGGTCTCGGGGTGAAATTCGCGCTGCGCTGGGTTTTGCAGTCGCCCTTGTATTGGCAACGTTCACGTCCTTCCGACCAGGGTCCTCTGTCTTCGGGCAGTACCAGCGTTATGGGGGGCTCCTGACGTACTTCGCTTTATTGGCACTATTCCTTCTCATCGCGTGTGATTTCGATCTGAAGTGGCAGCAGAGGTCGACCCTCGGCCTTCGGTTGGCGGCCGCGGTTTGTGCAAGTTACGTTGTCGTGCAGAGTTTGGATCTCGATCCCTGGTCGTGGTCGTCGCCAGGTCAGAACAAACCCTTGTTCGGGACGATGGGCAACATCAACACATCCGCAGGTCTCCTCGGAACCATCGCGCCATTGTTTCTCGTCGGTGTGCTCACATCGAATTCTCGAGTCAGTCGGGCCGGGAGCACCTTTGCATTTGCGCTCGTTGGGGGAGCTGTCGGCCTGAACGAGTCATTTCAGGGAAACGTGGCTGGCTTGGTCAGCGTGTCAATTCTGATCGCTTCGGCCCTTCGCACGAGCAAAGTCAGCCATGTCTTGTTTACGACCGGATTGGCGACGACCTTTCTAGCCTCAGGTCTTTTCGTCAACTCGAATGCCGACTTGACGATCCTCCTGGCAGTGGGTCTTTTTTGGGCCTTAGTGGCCGCGTCGATTCCTGCGGAGGCGAACAGTCGCCCGTCGCTGCTTCTGGGAACTCGGCGCCGTGTGGTCGGTACGGTGTCGACCTTACTCTCGTTGGTCGGGGTATTGGTCATGACCACTGGAGGTCGCATCAGCAGTGAAGTGCGGGGCGGAATGGTAGAACGCGCAGCGTTCTACAGGTCGGCGCTGAGTCTGTGGAGGGATCGCCCCTTTCTGGGCTTCGGACCGGAGACTTTCGGCTACCTCTACTCCACTCACCGTCCAGCCTGGCACGCGATCGGTTATGAACAAAATCGCCCCTCGAGCGCGCATAGCGTTCCACTAGGCCTTCTTGCGTCGGGCGGGCTGGTGGTCTTCTTGGCATACGTTGTATTCGTAGGCTTCGTTCTTCGCCGAGGATTTGTTGGTATTCGTGATTCCGATGGTTCGACCAGATGGATTCGCGTTTGCGTTGGAGGAGCCTTCTTAGCCGCATTGGTTCAGTCAGCCGTCTCCGTGGAGCATGTGGCGTTGATGATGGTGTTCTTTACTCTCGCTGGCCTGACGGTTGCGTACAGCCGCAACAATGAAGTCACTTCATCTTTTTCGCGACGACGAAAGACGAAGTCAGGGGAATCCTTGGCGCTCGGAATGATGATTTTCGTCCCTCTTGCACTCCTTCCGCAGTTGAGTCGTCCTTTTCGTGCCGATCTTTCAGTCAGAGAGGGACTTGAAAAGGCCTACCAGGGTGGCGACCTCAGCGGAGCTCTTGACTCGATGAAAAATGCCGTGCGTCTTGCTCCCTGGGATCCACAGCAACTACTTCGTAAGGTTTCACTTCTTCAGGAGATGGGTGATCCGAATGCTCTAGCTCCCGAGGCAATCAAGCTCAGCGAGAAGTTCAATTGCCTACCATCGGTGACAATAGGTGCCGCTTACGCGGTTGCAGCCACGGGAGATTTTACAAAGGCGAGTGCGGTCGGTCGTTGCGCCTTGGAGCATGATCCGCACTCTGTGGTCGCCCGCCAATCGGTCGCAGAGCTTTTTGCGCAGATGGCTGAAGCGTCCTTGCGGGCGTCTAAAGTTGAGGTTGCAACAGAGTTTGTGCGTGACGCTCTTGAGCTCGACTCAAGCAATACGAGAGCCCTGCAGTTACAAGTCTCACTGAGTTCCTTTTCTGACTGAGTCCAGTGAAGGTCTCAATTGTCGTCAACGTTCTAAACGGGGCGTCGACGATAGAGACAGCCTTGAAGAGTGCGTTGGCGCAAATGGGAGTCGACCTGGAGGTTGTGGTGTGGGACAACGGATCATCCGACGGAACGGGGGATCTCGTTTTCGGCCTGGGTGATGAGAGGATCCGATACTTTCGAACCGACCAGACAGTCCCTCTCTATAACGCACGTAACTTGGCGGTCGCTCAATGCACTGGTGACTTCGTCGCCTTCCTGGACGCCGACGACTGGTGGCGGGTTGACAAACTCGAACGTCAAATCGAACGTTTTCGAGTCGGAGTGGATGCCGTGTACTCGAACTACTTCGTTGCCAATGAGGTGAGCGGCACGAGCAGAAAGTACTCGCGTAAAATTCTGCCGAGTGGCCAAGTGTTCTCTGCCCTGCTCGAGCGATACCGGGTCGGCTTGTTGACGCTGGTGGTGAGGCGGGAAGTCTTCAAGCGTCAGCAGTTCGATCCGACTCTTGAGATCATCGGGGATTTCGACTTCGTGATGCGTCTTGCGCGAGATTCGGAGTTTGCCTGTGTGCAGGAGCCGCTCGCTTGGAGCCGCTTCAGCGGAAACAACGAGTCAGAACGAAAGAAGTTTAGGCATCTTCAAGAGTTGGCCCAGTGGTGCAAGAGTGGAGAGGAAACTGGGCTTCTTCGCGGTCGAGACCTACGAAACATGTGCCGAATGGTTCGTGCCAAGCAGGCCGAGGTAGACATCGAGGGGGACCACTTTGCGCGAGGGCTACTCGAGTTCATGCGGGTCCGACCTGTTGGACGACAGATCAAGGTTGCTCAGCGAATCCTGACCAGCCGTCGGTCAGCGCGGCTCACGGCGAAACGATTCGACGGTCCGTGAAAGCCCGTCTCGAAGGCTGGTCCCCGGCTTCCAGCCTGTGAGCTCCTCGATCTGGCGCCGATCGCCGACAATGGTGTCAGCCTGATCTCGTGTGTTCGGTAGGTCGCCGAGTCCGACCTCGCCCTGGCCCACCAACTCGCGTGCCAGGGTTGCGACTTCACCGACCGTCGTACCAACACCGGTTCCGACGTTCAAAATCCGTCCGCTGGAGGCACGTGTACGTGCAGTGAGATAAACAGCCTCGACGAAATCGTCCACGTACAGAAAGTCCCGCGTCTGAGTTCCAGAACTGAGGGGTACTCGCCGATTGGTCAGAAGACCCGTGACGAGCTGCGGAACGAGTCGGTTCTTAGCCTGCAACGGTCCGTAAACCAGGAAGAGCCGGAGCACAGTGAACTCGTAGCCGGCATCGTGAGAGAGCGTCTGGACAAGTCGGCAGGCTTCCGCTTTGGCCCGACCGTAGGGCCCCCGGCCTCGGGCCGGGGCCGTTTCCGGAGTGAGCAGACCGGGCTCGTCATATTCGTCGCCGCTCCCCAGATGAATGAAGAGTGCCCCCGACGCAGGTGCGATCCGGAGGAGGTTTCGGGCAACTTCACGGTGTTGATCAATCAGTTCCCGCTCGCCTTGCTCACTGGACGGGTGCGCGACGTATCCGGCGGCATTGATGACCAAGTCGGGGCCGAAGTTTAGGCCGGGGCTCTCTGACGTCAGATCCACGAACCGGTAGACGACGCCTTCGACTCGCCGCTTTGACACCGGAGGGGCCGACGATACGCTGACCACGTCGAAGCCACGTTCTACTGCTCCACGACAGAGGTGTGTGCCGAGGAAACCGGTTCCACCGGCTACGACGACTCGCACGCTCCTACGCCGTCCAGGGAGTGTTCTCTGATGCCCAGAGGCTCTCGAGCAGATCGCGGTCGCGTTTCGTGTCCATGCACTGCCAGAAGCCATCGTGACGGAAGGCCGCCATTCGGCCAGCGGAGGCGACGCTCTCGAGGGGGTCCTTTTCGAGGATGGTGTCGTCTGAAGTGATGCGATCGAGGAAAGTGGGCTTCATCACGAAGAATCCACCGTTGATCCACCCTTGACTGGCGCGAGGTTTCTCGGCGAAACGGGAGACCCGATCGCCGTCGATCTCCACCTCTCCGAATCGAGCCGTGGGGCGCACCGCCGTGACCGTGACCTCGGCTGAGGTCTCGCGATGGTGGGTTAGAAGTGCGTCCAAATCGACGTCGGAGAGACCGTCGCCGTACGTCATAAAGAAGTCATCTGAGCCGATCACGTCACGAAGTCGGCGTAGCCGACCACCGGTCTGCGTGTGCAAGCCGGTGTCGATCAGGGTGACCCGCCAGTCAGGTACCTCGGTGCCGATCACCGAGACGGTGCCGGTTCTCATGTCGACAGTCACGTCAGAGTTCAGCCGCTGGAAATTGATGAAGAAGTCGCGGACTATCTCCGACTTGTAGCCGAGGGCGAGGACGAAGTCACGGTGGCCGAAACGCGCGAAGTGGTTCATGATGTGCCAGAGGATCGGTCGCCCTCCAATGGTCACCATGGGCTTGGGGATGGCCTCGGTGAACTCGGACAGGCGTGTTCCGAATCCTCCGGCCAAGATGACGACCTTCACGGCCGACTCCAGTCGCACGGGAACGTCTCGGAGGGGGCGCGTTCGACTTCGGCGGGATCGTGACCCATGTCGGAGAAACTACAAACAATGCTCGTCTCCGGGGACAGACCAGAAAATCCGAACCAGGATCCCGGGGGAATCGTCAGACGCTCGGGGCGTTCGGCCCTCAACACGTATGAGCCAGCGGCGGTCGAGCCTTTGAGCACGAAAAGGACCTCTCCGTGGGCGACAGCGACGACGAGAGTGGCCTGCGAGTGCCGTCGCCACGCCTTAATCGCCCCAGGTTCGATTGAGCTGAAATAGACCTCGCCGAACCCTCGAAAGTCGGGATCATCGTTGCGGACGAATCGAGTGACGGCGCCGCCGGGAGCCTCGATGCGGACTGTCGGCACGAGGGGGCTGTTGTCGGTCATAGGGCGATCAATTCCGCTCGGCTCGAAGGCTCGAGTACTTGGCGATCTGGTCGAGGGAAATCTTCCGCGCGTCCGACGGATCTGAGTAGAAACGTCGGTACCAATCACACGTCAGGTCGACTGTTTCCTGGAACGTGAGGACCGATCGCCAATCGAGCAGGGAGCTGGCCTTGTCGCAATTCAATTGGAGGAGACCGGCCTCACGCTCAGCGGAGGAACTGGAAACCATCGAGGACTCGAGTCCGGACAACTGGGATTGGAACGCATCGACCAGTTGAGCCACAGTTCGACCTTCTGCCCGCGCGGGTCCGAAGTTGAAAGCCTCGCCGGAGAGATTGGCCCCGGAGGTCAGTCGAGCAGCGAGTGAGAGGTAGCCACTCAGTGGCTCGAGGACGTGCTGCCAAGGGCGCGTGGCTTGCGAGTTACGGATGTGCAAAGGTTCGTTGGCCCTCCACGCTCTGATCGCATCGGGCACGATTCGGTCGGGCGACCAGTCGCCGCCTCCAATCACGTTCCCAGCGCGGGCGATTCCGATTCGCGTCGGCGAGCCAGGGGGAAAGAATGACTCATTGTATGAGGCGAGGGCCAATTCGGCGGCAGCCTTCGAGCCACTGTACGGATCATGGCCACCGAGTTGATCGGTCTCGCGATATCCCCAAATCCATTCCTTGTTGAGGTAGGCCTTATCACTGGTGATCATCACGGCGATAGTCGGGTGATCGAGACGCCGAAGGCTTTCGAGGACATTGATGGTGCCGAGGACATTCGTTTCGAATGTTTCCCTGGGCTCGGCGAAAGAGCGCTTCACGATTGCTTGGGCGGCGAGGTGAAAGACGAAATCCGGCTGGACCTCGCGAACGAGAGTGGATACGAAATCGAAGTCCCGAATGTCGTGTCGGACATCGGAAAGGTTGCTGTTGGGTAAGGTTGTGCTCGACAGCGAAGGCTCGGTTGTGGGATCGAGGCTCAGCCCGGTCACCCGGGCGCCGAGGGTCTCCAGCCATAGAACCAGCCATGCCCCCTTGAAGCCGGTATGACCGGTGATCAGGACGGTCTTGTCAAAAAACGCTGAATCAAAGTCCAGCCTCACGCACCCACATTAGACCCTCAGCGAGTCACCTCCGCTGGCATGTGCGAGAGCTGACCGCCAGAGGGGAAGGGCTTCGTCCAAGAAGAGGAAGTCACCGATGTCCTCACTTGAACTCGCCAAATCTACAACCATGTCGAAAACCGTTGTTTCCGAGGTCTCGGCGACAAATCGCAAGCCGGGTCTTTCGGCCAACGGACAGAAGTTGAGTCCGCGGGTACCCAGAGCAACCACCACAGAGTGACCAGCCTGGAGAGACGAGTAGAGCACAGAGGATCGGCTGCTAACGATCGAGATCGGGACCGAGGGGGAAGGGCGCGACGCCGTTTGACGTATCTCGGAAAGGCGTTGGCGCAGATCGCCGTCTCTCCTGCGGCACAGCGGGTGGGCCTGAAAATCGACTCTGTGGGTCTGGGTCGATCGAGCCAAGATGCTCTCCGCGACCCGGACGACAACCTCAGATTCGAGGCGGTCGTAATCCCCGAACGCAATCAATTGAGGGCCAGAGAGAACTCCTGCCTCGTGGTCTTTCTCACTTGTCCGGTCAAGAAAGCGCAGTGATTCCACACGCCTTATGCGATCAGGATCGTGGATCAATTCTGTCAAGAAGCGTCGATCGAGCTCGCCACCAACGAAAAGGCGATCGTATGATGATGACTGCCTGCCCCGCCCAGTCGACCCCATTTCCCTGGCGAGCGAGAAGTATCGAAGGTCCCACGGACGAATCGGGGTGTGAACGAATCCGTTGAAACGGCTCGGGGCACCTTTTCGACACGCTGAAATGAAGTCATGCTCCCAAGTCTGGTTTTCACTGACGACGATCCACTCGTTGACTCGAGGAATCCTTGACAAGTTGGAGTGCATTGAGAAATGTGAGGCCAGATCAACCAGGGACACATGTCCTATCAATTTACTTTTAACGTTTGGGGCAACGAATCGCCAGAACCACTCCACTTCGGTCTGTGCGACAGTTCTCTCAACAAAGGTGAGAGTCTGCACAAGGAAGGGACGAGCGTTCAGCCAACTTCGCCAGGCGTCGACCGCGATTCTGAGTGAGAGGGGAGGTTTCGTCGACATGTGTGTCGGTCCGTCGACCTGAGCTGTGACTCTTTCGAAAGCTCTGAAAACCCTTCGCCTATCTTTATGGCCAAGAACTGGTGAAACGTGGTGTGCATAAACGACTTTCGCACCCCAACTGACCAGTTTCTCTGGTAACGAACCCCAGTAACTTGAGGAAAATCGTCCTGAGTCGAGCTGATCCCAGTCGACATGTGCGAGTGGTGCGACCAAGCCGATCACAACTTGATCGTCGTCGACCTCGATGTCTCCCAAACTCAAGTGCTGCCGGACTGATATCGCCCGCACCAAGTGCAGCAGGGGTCGAGTGCGTATGAAGTTGGAGAGTTTTGAAATCCTCTTCGCCGAAACTTTCCTTCCACGGCGAGTATCGACCCATTCGAAGTCAACCTCAACGTTGCGGCACATGGCGTCGAGAGAATCTCTGATGAGCCTCGTAGAACCGTGATAAGTCAATCTCTTCGGGTTGTAGAGTGCGATCAGACGGGAAACTTCTGCAAGGCACACCAGGTCTGAAAAGTCCGTGAGCGACCAAGGACTTGAATCCCGGGTGGGCGAACACTCCGCCATGACCGTCGCAGCTTCATTACTCGCAGCACATTGGGTTTGAATAAGTTGGTGAATCTGCGAACTAAAGTTGATCAACGTCTCGCGGATCGCTCCAGTCTCAGCCTCGGCCAGATCGATCAACGATCCTTGGTGGTCGTGCGTCCTTATGAAAAAGTATTCTTTGTGAAAGTCATTTCCACCGTTGTCAAGACCTGTGATGACTATTGAATCGGGCGAATTTGGTTCTTTGGTGCGGGTCAACTCTGACTGCTCAAAACTCATTTCGCAACGTTCCCCTAGCCCAACGGTTGAAGCGATCAAGACCTTCCCGCAACGAAGTAAAGCCGGACACGTCTACGTAATGAGAAAGTTCCTGTGTATCTGCGAAGATCCCCAACTGGTCACCAGGAGTGGGCTCGTCAATGGACACCGAAGTTCCTTCGTGCATCTCGGTAATGGAGTCGAGGAGTTGACGAACTGTCGTTTTCACTCCTGACCCGACGTTGACGGCTGAACCTGAGATGAAGTCAACTCGAAGAAGTTTCAACCAAACTTCGACTACATCATCTATGTAGATGAAGTCTCGAAATCTGTCGAGTGAGCCACGGACGCGAATCGACCTGTCTCGAATCGCCATGGCCAGGTAGATGCTCACCATGCCCTGTCTCAGGTTACTCAAATCTTGGCCTGGTCCGTAGACGTTGAACATTCGAAGGGAAATGGTCGGGACGTGTTCCGCAAAGATTCGTAAGTAGTTCTCAGACGCAAGTTTGCTCGCCCCGTAGCACGATTTCGGACCGAGGGGAAAGTTCTCAGCTGCGGCACCCTGTACGTCTCCGTACACCGACATCGAACTTGCGTACAGAACCTTGTTGATTTGCCTCCGTCGGGCAAAGTCAATCACATTGAGGGTTGTCATTGTGTTTCGCGTTAGGTCGCCGACAGGGTCAAGAAAACTGAGCTCGCCGGAGGATTGACCTGCTAGGTGCAAGACCGCTTCAAAGTTCTCGGGAAAGTCATCAAGCGATTTCGGTCTGGCGATATCTAGGACTCTGAGTGGAATTCCCCGGGGAACATTTTCGGGACTTCCAGTGGACAGATCATCGACTCCGATGACTTTGTGTCCTTCATCACGCAAACGTGAAGCGATCGCGGAACCGATGAATCCCGCCACCCCGGTCACGAGAACAATCATGAACTTCTACCTCGAAACAATCGCGACGAGCGTGTCGCAGAGGCCAATCTCGATGAGTCGTTTGCGATACGCATCATCAAGGTTCGGACCGAAGTAATCTCCGTAGTAACCCTGACCACCTGGTTTCCCGTGTTGCGCCCAGTAGAGATGATTCGATAGGTCGTAACGCTGTTCGCGTACGATGTCGAACTCGCAACCAGTCTGATTTAGCAGCCACGTCAGGGATTGCTCGTTCCAGTACCAGTGGTGCGCAACCGACCAATAGAACCGCTCAAAGGAGGGGAGGTCGTAGATCGTCCTGAGAGGATCAGCTGAATTCGGTACTTCAATGACCAACTTCCCGCCGGGTTTCAAGAGCGACAAGTGTTCCTTGATGGAACGTTGTGGGTCGGAGAGGTGCTCAAGGACGAAGAAGTGCATGATGATGTCAAAGCGGCACTTGGGGTCAATCCGCCGGAGTTCATCTATTGATTCAAATGTTGCGATTCCGTGGGATCGGCAGAAGTCACTGAACAGGCCGGATGGTTCGATTCCGCTACATGAGAAACCTTTTGTGAGGAGTGGGTAGAGCATGAAACCTGAGGAGCAGCCCACCTCAAGTACGGAACCCGAGGGAGGAATCAGGGGCGCCAGATACCGGAAACGACGATCAACCTGGTGGCCACTCGCCTCAACATGGTCCATTGGATCACGCCAGCCGCTAGCCTTCCCGGCCCTCGTCTCCATGAATCGTTCAAACTCACCACGATAAAAAGCAGCCTCCTCCTCTTGTGCGAGAGGGGGATAAAGAAAATGCACGCCACACGCGCTGCACCGTACGAAACCACGCTCCCGACGCTCGTCACCGAACACATGAGGAGTGGTTACGAACAATGACTGGGAATCGGCGGCACAAAGTCGGCAGGAGTTCGGTAAGGCCACGAGCGACGTCTCCTTTCCCTACAGTGTAACCGGCCCGCCATCGGGCGACCCAAGGTGGACACTATGCGCTAAATTCCTGGTGTGGGAACTGCGAAGGTTCAGATACTTGACTGCACGCTCAGGGATGGGGGCTACTACAACTCTTGGGACTTTGACCACGGTTTGGTCGTTGATTACCTCTCTGCGATGAAACGGGCCGGAATTGAAATGGTTGAGCTCGGATTTCGAAGTCCCAAGTCTTCGACCTTCTTGGGGGCAACGGCACACACTTCGGATCGGTTTATTGACGGTCTGGCCGTACCTGATGGGCTTCGCATCGGCGTCATGATGAATGCAAAAGACATTGTTGAGATGGGTGCTTCATCAGAAGACGTTATTGGATCATTGTTTGTCAGGCGCTCGGACTCTCGAGTCTCTTTCGTAAGAATCGCTTCCGGGGTAGGGGAGTACGAGTCAATGCGGGCTGCTGTGTCGAACCTTAGGCAGTTGGGCTATGAAGTTGGACTCAACCTCATGCAGGTTCACAATCTTGAGGACGGTCAAATTGCAGACTTTGGTCGCTGGTGTGTTGAGAACTCGGTTGATTACTGCTACTTCGCCGACTCATTCGGTTCATTGGAGCCGCGGGATGTTCAACGACTTACGAGAATTCTTCGGTCCGTATTCCCTGGAGTGATCGGGTGCCATCTTCACGACAACAAGTCGTTAGCTACTGCGAATGTGCTTGCAGCTGTTGATGTTGACGTTGACCTTGTAGATGTGACAGTCACTGGGATGGGCCGTGGGCCAGGAAACGCCAAGACAGAGTATGTGGGTCCATTGCTTGCGTCGAAAGGATTTATCGACTTCAACCTCGATCCGATAATCGAGTTGATTGACGAGCACTTCGCTCCCCTGTGTGATCGATTCCGATGGGGAACCAACGCTTTCTACCTGCTTTCGGCTCTCGGAAATGTTCACCCAAGCTATGCGCAGCGGCTACTCACTGACAAACGGATGAATCCAGTTGGGGTTGCGGAATCTATTCGTCGGTTGGGGGAAGAAGGCGGGGCCTCTTTCAGCCTCGACAAGGCGGCTTCGTATGAGGTGAGTGCTATCGGTGAGGAAACGGGGACCTGGGACGCGACAGGCTGTGTTCCCTCGGGACGCGCGATCGTGCTCGGACCGGGTGAAGAACTGCAAAGACAGCGTCCTTACATCGAGGACTTCCTCGCCGTAGCCAATCGCCCAACAACTTTCAATCTCAACCTTTCGAGTCTGATTGATAGTTCTTTGGTCGACTTCTTCGTTGCTCTTAGTCTTGCCAGATCTCGGATCGATTCGCCTGCATTCGGGGGATCGGGAATGCTGATTAGCCCGCACCGTGAAATGGAAGGTTGGATAACGGAAGAGTCGTCCCGTGTCCTGAACTACGGAGCAAAATTGGAGAAGAGCAACTTCCACGCTTCTCGCTTTGGGTGCGTTTTGCCCCATGCTTTGACAGCGGCGTATGCCCTCGCCGTTGCGGTAGCCGGTGGAGCCAAGGTTGTGTATCTGGCTGGATTCGATGGTTACGAGGTTTCTGATTCTCGTCTCCTTGAGATGGAAGAAGTTTTCAGGCAATTCGAGGTCTCTTATCCTGGCATTGAACTAGTTTCGTTGACGCCTACCAAGTATCAAATTCGCTCGACGTCGGTCTTTGTAATACCCCAATGACGCATCTGATTGCGGTGATCCCGGCTCGATGGCGTTCTTCACGCTTTCCCGGTAAGCCGTTGGCAGACTTGAAGGGGAAACCCGTCATCCAAAGGGTCTACGAAAGCGTTTCCTCAGTGGTTGGGATGGAATCGGTCGTAGTCGCAACGGAGGACAAACGGATTAGCAAGGTCTGCCAGGACTTTGGCGCTCGGGTCTTGCTGACATCTTCCGACTGTCTCACGGGGACTGATCGGGTAGCTGAAGTTGCGAAGTCGTTAGACGCACAGTGGTACTTGAATGTTCAAGGAGACGAACCATTCGTTGACCCGAGTGCAATTGCGGCAGTAAAACAGTCGATTGAAAAACAACCTGATGCAATAGCGTTCAACGCCGTAGCGCCAATTGCGATGGCCGAAGACTTCAGGTCACTTACCGTCCCGAAGGTCGTCGTTGATCTGGAGGGTCGAATTCTCTACTTGAGCCGATCGCCCATTCCTGGTTCAAAGTCGGGCGAATTCGACACTGCACTTAGGCAAGTCGGTCTCTACGCGTACTCGCGCTTGGCCCTTGAGTACTTTGGGGTTGGTAGCAGTAAGTCCCCACTTGAAGAAGTTGAGGACATCGAGATTCTCCGCCTAATTGAAAACGGGATCTCAGTTAACGCGGTTTTTGTTTCGTCGCCGGGGCCTGCAATTGACACCCCAGAAGATCTCGAGAGGGCCCGCCGGATGCTCGAAACTTGGGAACAGTAAACGATCAAACCATGACTGATCCCGTTTATGGTTTGCCGAAGTCAGCCTCGTTGGAGTGCTCCGCCGCACTCTTCGATCTCGACGGAACTATTGCCGATACTGAACGTGCGCATGGGATCGCGTACAAACTTGCGTTTGCCAAAGTGGGGGTCCAGGTCTCGGAAGGAGCCTTTGCCGAAGTCGCAGGTAGGCACCACCTGGAAGTTATTCAAGTTCTCTCGGGTGGTGCCGCCTCGATTGATCCAGCGATGCTGCACCAGTCAAAGTCCTTGTACTTCTCAGATATCGCCAAGCACTACGTTCGTCCTCTTCCTCTGCTCAGAATGGCTTGGTCCCTGAAAGGAAGAGTCCCCGTTGCACTGGTTACCTCAGCGTCATTTCATACAGCGACGGTCATTCTTGGGGTGATTGGAGCACAAGATCTTTTCGATGTCGTCATCTCAGGCGATCATGTGAGGACTCACAAGCCGGATCCCGAACCTTATCTAGAAGCATGCAGAATCCTTGGTTCGGTTCCAGAGTCTTGCCTTGCGTTTGAGGACTCAGTAGCTGGTTGTGAATCTGCCGCTCGAGCAGGAATCAACGTCGTCAGAGTTGGAAAACCAATCTCTTGACTATGCGTCAGAATTACCTGCGTTGACAAAGCGACAAGCGGTGCCAACGACGCCTGAGAAGCGAATCTATTTTTGCGACAGCCGGCAGAGTGCCGTCGATGCAGTCGGATTGTCTAAACAGTTGCCAGGAATTCTGGTGCCCACGACGTCTGTCGCCGCGCACCAGCTGGCGCAACTTGAAGAAGACTTCCGAGGGATCGAGGGAGAGAGGTTGTGGACCAATCCGGTCACTAGGCCGGAGAGGAGACTGTCTCTTTACAAGTACTTGGCGTCGGCGCTCGTGGAAGTGCTCTGCGGGAATGGACGACAACGAGAGGAGGCGGAAGTCATCGTTGACACGTTTATGTACCACGCCAAGTTGACGATTGACTTTCCGATGTACTTGTCGGTCCTGCTCGAAAACTGTGATACACCCGCAACAAAAGAAGTCTTGGTGCCGGTCGGCTCGACCATTGAGGTGGACCACATGGGACTTATCCGCTCAGAGTGCAGCCTGCTTGAGGCAGTGATGCCGACAGTCGCGTAGTGTCACGGCTTGACCACAAAAACCTTTAGTCAGTCGGGGTCGTCGTCGCGGGTCCGTACAAGATCAAGTCCTCGATCACGAGAGAAAGGAATTGTGAGGCGATTGAGAACCAGCTTGCGTAGCGCGACTCGAATGCTTGTCGGACGGGGAATGTTCGTTGTGGCAATGAGAATTGCTCGTATCCGAGCTCGACGAGCTGTTAGGGCCGGGGCCTCGGACATCGTCATTGGTTGGAATTGCAGGGACCTCAAGGCGATCAGGACGACCAAGGTTGCCACTCCGGTGAAGGCGCTGAACGTCTCATGCGTTGTCAGCCCTAAGGTTGACGCGGCATTCGCAGCGAAGGCTCGGTTGTGGGATCGAGGCTCAGCCCGGTCCCCGGGCGCCGAGGGCCTCCAGCCACAGAGCCAGCCACGCCCCTTTGAAGCCTGTATGGCCCGTGATCAGCACAGATTTATCGACGAAGACGCCATCCGGGTCGATGGACTCGACTCGCAACACATCAGGAGACTACCCGCCGGTCAGCGACCCGGTAGTTCCCGATGGACCCATCGGAATGCGGGGATGACGCAGTCAATTGGCAGACCTGACCGAACCACGTCGCGGGAGTTCAGGGGGTGTTAGCCGCGGGTAGGTCCAACCAACGAGGCAGCGACTGATCGAGATTGAGTTGAGCCAAGAGGTCTTCGCCCTGAGTACTCGTTGGCGAGTCGAGAAACTGCCCGAGCTCAGCTTCATTGCGAAGTAAGGTCGTCCCAGGAAGCTGCTGCATGAAGTTCAAACTTTGGGGGGCGGAGACGAGGCACACGGGTTTTCCCGCGAGAAGGGCAGAAAGCACCGCCGAAGTTGTATCGGGTGCAACGACCACATTGCACTCGGCCAACTGCTCGTGCAGACTCGAATGCAGTGCAGCAGTTGCCGTTGCCATGAGGTCACGGTCGCGGACAACGGCAAGCGGATGCGGTCGAAACGCGATCTCATAGTCCTCGTCGAAGCCAACGTGTGCTCCACAGACGAGATCGACCAACTCTTCCGTCGTCTCGCGTGAATAGTCACCTAGCACCAACCTTCGACGACTTCTGCCGACCTCCAAGGCGCTAATGGAGCGGCTTGCCGACTTCGTGTTGGTCTTCGACATGAAGCGGAGTGCCTCGACCTGGGCCACTTTACGAAAATCCGAGGCCCAGCCGAGAAGGTACTGAATGTCGAGTGGTCCGTTGATGGCGAGAATCACATCTCGATCGACCGAAGATCGTGCTTCGATCGGTATCTGGCTTCGGTTCGGAAATCGACCATACCGTGTGTCCCAGGGTCGGATCCCAGCATGCGCAAACAAGATTGGGGCCGACGATGAAGTCGAGCGAAGGACATCGAGGAGTTCCATCTCGATGGGAAAGTTCTCCGAAATGATGGCAGCTTAAGCAGAGCATGGAATGACCTCGGCGAAACTGCGAACGATCTCGCCTTGGAGCAGTGATTCGAGGGCTAGATCGCCGTACATGGTTCCTCGCAACTCATCTTCGACTGCAATGCAGACGAAGCGTGGAATTGGCAAGGTTTCCTTTTTGAGGACCCGATCGACCTTCCTTCGAAGCACTCGGCGGCTCACGATCCATTCCCGAAGCGCCCGCAGGACTGAGCGAGTTGTGATGAACGAGTCGAGAATGATGTTGTGTTCGCGCGCGGCGACTTTTGCGGGAATCGCTGTGGGATTTCGAACTGAGTTGTGGGAAATCCAATGAACTAACGCAACGTGCCTTCGCGATTGACGCAGAGCGTCAGGTAGATGGTGTCAGTAATTCGATTGGAAGGTTCCCGTTTCTAGTGACGGGACATCAAAGTGGGCGAGAGGAGAAAAAAGGATGACGTCGCTTTTGATCACGCCTGACGGTCGTAGTGCAGAGAGGCGTCGTCGTCGGGCACAGAACACGAAAAGCCGAACAATTGCTGATGATCGCAAACATTCCCTTAGCGACCCGAGTTCTGTAAGTGATTGTTTTGCAAGACGGTTCTTCGGGGCGACAAACACGACGTGACGGTGTTTGGCGCACGCTGAGACCAGGAGTTCAGTTTTGGAATCATCGCCCTCGTAGCGCAGTGTGGTTACCTTCGAATTGTCAAGCAACATGTCCAGGGCCGCAAGTCGAACGAGCGACTGAAAATTCATCAGTAACCAGGAGTTCCTCCGGCTTGCGGCTGAACTTCTGAGTAGCCGAGTTTGGCTCGGTGAATGTCTTGAGTGTTCTGAGTCAACGATGGAGAGTTCTTCTTGAAGTGTCTCGAAGCAACCCAGAATTCGACTGCAGATCTCTTCCCGATGATCTTCGGCAAGATCCAACAACGAGGGCAGGTCGTCATCGTGGTCCCACAACAACACCGATCGTCCGTCGGGTCGTTCGGGTCGGTCCCACACCACGAGCTCCGAAGTCAGGAGTGGAAGAGTCATCCAGGGCTTCATGGCATCCCTTGGGCTGATGTATGTGGACCTATGGTGTCGATGATCCGCGTGATCTCATCGCCGAATGAACGCCCAGTGGAATCGTCGGAATACAAATACTGGCGTCGGTAATTCTCGTACTTGTTGACGTCAATCTGATGGGAGGTCCGCAGAGTTTTCTTGAACTCATCTAATCCAACATGCACCTTTTGGCCCAGAGCCGACGCGAAAGCGGTGGCCAATCGCGAGTCCAGAGCTCCCGGTCGAGACCCGGGACTGATATACAAAATCGGCTTTCGGCTCAGAACGGTGAAGCTTGTCGCTGTCGAGCCTGTATCAAGTACTAGCGATGACCTGCGAACAATTTCGGCCGTCGCGGAGTCGACCACTCGAATGCCAGGAAGGAATTCGGAGTAATCGACAGCAGTCATGCGTGGATGTCGGGCAACCACGACGGGCTGTCCAATGCATTGCTGGGTCTCTTCCAAGAACAACCGCAGCTCGTGAAAGTAGCTGCCGACTTCGGTGATCGGCCGGCGCCCGAGGATCGTGTAATCGGGGTGTAAGGGTCCGCCCGAATCAACAAAGGCGCAGAAGGCTGAAGGTAGGTCCACCTTCAGCCCTACCCTCTCAAACTCATCGCAGTCCAGGGACCGCCCACTGAGGAGCTTGGAAGCCTCCCTCGCGTCGGGTGTCTGTCGACTCTGGTCTCCGGCGGTTATGTACCAATCAAGGGGTTGATGTCGATAGCCACCAAATCGATCAAGGGCACCCCTTACCATCGGAGCCAAATGCGACCATCTCGATGGTGCTCGCTCTGCAAGTTGGGCCCGGAGGGACGGTCGCGGCAGCGGAGGGACGGGCCCGATTGCGTGACGAGCGACCCTGATTCCCAAAGCACCAAGCAACTTCCGAAGTTCAGAGCGAACTTTCCCGGGCGGAAACGTATCGAGGAGAATTCGTATCCGATCTTCCTCGATGACTCGAATCAGATCCCCAAACGAGTGAACTTCGACCCGCGAAGTACCATGCGGCAGGGCGAGATCGTTTTTGTCTTCTTGCTCCCGCCTGAGCAAAACAGACGCGTCGATGATTACTACCTTGACAGATGTGGAGATGCGGTCGACACCGAACCTCGTGATGTCCCATTGGGTAGGGGTCCGACCAAGAAGCAGCGCAAAACTCAAGGTCACCCCATCGTATCGACCGGTCGGAGTGACGTACTGTGATCTGCTCGAGCCACGCCAGGTACTAGTTTGGAGTTGGTGGAGTCCATCCCGTCGAGCGAAGTCACGATCGGACCAAAGTCATCCCTCCGCGTAGCGATGGCTCGGCTTGAGCAATCGGCACGACAGATAGTGCTGGTTGTCGATGATTTCGGACGCCTCGGCGGCGTTGTTACGGACGGAGATGTGAGGCGGGCCTTGCTTTTGGGCTCAACCCTTGACGATTCGGTGGTGGAAGCGATGAATCGTAACTTCCGGTTCGTCCGCTCGGGTTACGAACTCTCCTTGGTCGGGTCGCTGATGGAGAGCCAAGGAATACGGCATCTGCCAGTGGTCGATAGTGTAGGTAGGCCGGTTGAGGTTCTCATTGCCTCGTACGGTCGGTCCTCACCTGGTCGCGCGAACCAGGTGGTCATCATGGCTGGAGGTCGAGGAAGTCGTCTTCGACCACTGACTGATGAGATCCCCAAACCGATGTTGACGGTCAGCGGTGTTCCGATTCTCGAACTCATCATTCGAGGTTACGCATCCCAAGGATTCCGAAACTTCACGATCGTCACTGGCTATCTCAGCGAGCGTGTCGAAGAACACTTTGCCGACGGTTCGGGTTTCGGAGTTCACATTTCCTACTTTCGAGAAGACGAGCCATTGGGTACGGCCGGCGCGCTGACCAAGGCAGTTTCCTCAAATGGCGAACCGGTTGTTCTGTCAAATGCCGACGTACTGTCGTCGATCGATCTGGGCTCGATGATTGATGCCCACGTCGCCGGTGGCTTTGCCTTGACCATCGCAACAAGGCTCGAACGGATCAAAGTGCCATATGGACTTCTTGAACTGAATTCTTCCAAGGTGACGGCGTGGCGGGAAAAGCCCGAGTTGCCGTTGCCCGTGAGCGCGGGAATCTACGTGGTCGATGCGTCTTCGTTGTCCTACCTTGACGACGGATACGCTGATGTCCCTGACTTGGTGCAACGTTTGCTCGGGGCTGGGCAGCCGGTGGGCGCCCATAAATTCGAAGGATTGTGGATCGACGTCGGCACCCACGACACCCTCCGGGCTGCAGCGGAACTGGGCAGCATCATGGTGGGTGAGGGAGTTTCCAGATGACTTCGGATCAGATATCTGTCAACCTCGTTTCCGACCGATCGGTGATCGATCAGTTTCGGAGGGATGGTTTTGCGGCAGTTCGAGGAGTCTTGGATAAAGCATCTGTCGATCTCGTGCGGGCCGATTTGTTGCGTCTTCTCGAGGAAGCGCCCGAGATCTTCAAGGGTCGAGAGATCAACGTCACAAGTGACGGTCTCGTCAATTCACTTCATAACCTCGGGGGATTTCGCTGGAGTCGATACCTCCTTGATCACCCGACGATTCGGGACTTCGCTGGCCAGTTTCTTGGTGATGAGCCAGAGGACTTTGGCTCAGAGTTGTTCGCCAAGCCAAGTGGAACTGGCGTTCCGGTTCCTGATCATCAGGACGACTATTACTGGTGCATTTCCGATGGAAATGCCTTGACGATGTGGTTCGCTCTCGCGCGGTCCGACGAAGTGAGTGGAGCGGTGTACTACTTCCGAGGCTCGCATCGTCTCGGGCTCCGTGATCACTCCCCGTCGGGTGTTCCAGGCAGTTCACAGCGAATCTCCGACTGGTCCGGAGTCGACCTCAACTCACGGGAGTTGGTCGTGCTCGAACCAGGTGATTGTGTGGTTCATCATGCTCGAACCATTCACGGCAGTGGGCCGAACAATTCCGGGCACCACCGTCTCGGGCTGACAGTTCGATTCAAGTCGCGAACGTCGTCCATCGATGGAGCGCGTAAGGAGAAGTATCTCGCTGAACTGACGACGCAACTCGAGTCACGAGGTCAGGAATAGATGCCTGGCTGGGAGGTTGTCGGGGCCGAAGAGGCGGCCATGGTTCAACAGGTATTCGATTCGGGCGGTGTTCTGATGGCCCATGGTTTCGATTCGAGACGAACCCGGTTTTTTGTTCGGGAATTCGAAAAAGCATGCGCCGAGACTTTCCGCTCGAGTTTCTGCCAGGCGGTGTCGTCAGGTTCGGCAGCGACCCGCATCGCCCTCCAATCCGTAGGAGTCGGTCCGGGAGACGAGGTGATCACGCAAGCGTTCAACTTCATCTCCACAGTGGAAGCTATTCGCGAAATCGGAGCGGTTCCCGTCATCGTCAACTGCGACCGCGACCTGCACATCGATCTTGGCGAAGTCCGATCATCTATCTCTCCTAGAACCCGCGCCGTTGTAGCAGTTCACATGCTCGGAGTTCCCGGGCCACTGACCGAATTGAACTCACTTTGCCGAGAGTACGGACTTCTTCTGATCGAAGATGCCTGCGAGGCGGTCGGTGCCGAGTATCAAGGCCATTCCGTTGGGACATTGAGTGGCGTCGGCATCTTCAGTTTCGACCATGGAAAGATGGTTTCCACTGGTGAAGGGGGATTGGTACTCACCGACTCAGCTGACGTCGCGCGATTGGCGAAGTCGCTGCATGATCATGGGCATGCCTACGACCCCGGGGTGTCCCGAAATCTTGATTCTCAGCTTGCGCCCGGCTTCAACTTCAGGATGTCGGAGTTACAGGCGGCGGTCGGGATCGCACAACTTCGAAAGTTGCCTGCCATGCTCGAGCAGAACAGGGCGAGAGCCCAAGCACTGATGTCCGGAGTTGCCGGTGGTCTTCGTACCCGGTCATATTCGTCCGACGCTCGCCCAACCGATGACACGGTGATGTTGGTCGACCTCGTTCCATCTGTGCAGCAAGCAGTCATTGCTACCTTGGCCCGATTCGGTCTTGGAACAAAGAATGTCCCTGACGCCCTACGGTGGCACTTTGCCGGTCACTGGGACAAGTTGCTTGATACCAATCAGCGGGGCAGCCTCGCGGCGACCGAAAACTTTCTCGGTTCGAGTGTCGCCATTCCGATCCTGCTGTCGAAGCCAGTTGATTTCTACGGTGAGGTCGGCTCCGCAATCGCGAGCGCGGCTCTTCGCTCATGATCATTGCCTACGTGCCTGCACGAGGAGGATCGAAGGAGATCCTTCGCAAGAATCTGATCGAGGTCGGCGGCATATCGTTGCTGGAGCGGACCGTGCGTGCGGCCAAGGATTCTCGTTCGATCGATCAAATCTGGGTCTCGTCCGAAGATTCGGAGATCATGGAAGTTGCTTCCGATCTAGGGGCTGGTTCGGGATACCAAAGGCCGAGAGAACTCGCCTCGGACGAGAGCACAGTCGTTGAGGGTCTTCTCCATTTTCTCGACTGGCTCAAGGCCACCCATCGCTCGGTTCCGAGCCTTGTGGTAGTCCTTCAACCGACGTCCCCCTTTCGGGATGGTCTCCTCATCGACAACGCCATCGAGCGGTTCTTGAACCTCGGCGCTTCGAGCATGTTCTCGGTGAGCGAGGTCAATGAGC